>ENA-OQAN01000163-OQAN01000163.1-human-gut-metagenome-genome-assembly--contig:-NODE-163-length-36031-cov-5.260500_pt1 | contig 36031 bp, 37 predicted proteins | sample MGYA00242735_ERZ504527 | MGnify/ENA primary metagenome ERZ504527 (study PRJEB26092, sample SAMD00036230) | human gut metagenome | host: Homo sapiens | study: EMG produced TPA metagenomics assembly of... | reverse complement strand
TTTAACTTGGTTTTTAAGGTTGTTTCTTTTAATAGATCGTTCGTGTGTTGTTATTTACAATCACCCTGAAATTCATTGAATCTTTCAAGGTTATTTCACTTGTTCAGTTATCAAGGTTCTTTGTTTTGTTGTCGTTCTCGGCGACAGCTTGTTTATTATATCTTATCAAGTCTGTTTTGTCAAGAACTTTTTTTCATTTTTTGAAATTTCTTTCAATCGGTTTTGTCCGATCCGTTATCTCAAACGCGACAACTTTGATATTTTATCATGTGTTGTTTTGTTTGTCAAGAACTTTTTTAAATTTGTTGTTTTTTTGAATTTTCATGTTTTTTTAAACAATTTATAATTCTTTATTTTCGCAACTCATTCATATTATAATAGTTCGTGCGATTTGTCAACAACTTTCTCAAAAAAAAATTCGAACAACTCATATTGTAAATAATAAGCGGAGAAGGAGGGATTTGAACCCTCGCGCCGGTTACCCGACCTATACCCTTAGCAGGGGCACCTCTTCGGCCACTTGAGTACTTCTCCAAAGTCATTATTTAACAATATTATATTGTTCGTGCGCCGTAACGCATGAATAACTATACTAAATCTTTACTGATTTGTCAACTATTATTTTCACATTTCATTTTTTTATTCATGAAATCCAGGAATCAAAGGATGTTTTACATCTCAATGACTGACAGCCTGCATAAAACTTGGCTCCGTTTTTTGGGTTTTATTCCCATCTTTCTCCCGGATATTTCATATTCCATTTTTTTCGCAGATCTGTCATGATATCCATAACATCCTTTGTATCTGAAATTTTTAATTTATGGACATCTCCTGTTTTTATTGCCTGCTCCATATCTTCCATCTCATATTGTAAGGCCTTCTTTGTCTCGCCGGCGTTCACGGTATGGCGCACTCCTGATTCAGCTTCCACGATCACTGCCTGATCCGCACGCGGATATTCCATAATTTCAATATAACCATTTTCACAGCTGATTACTGCACGTTTCGGCTGTTTCGAATGTAGCGATAAAGCAAGTGTTGCCATCTGTGCTTCTTTGTTCATTAACAGAATCCCTGCCTGCTCATCAGCTCCAGTCGGTGCAAATTTCACCTGACTTAAGACCTGATCCGGTTTGCTTTCCATGAAACTGCGCGCAATGCTGAGTGCATAGACACCGATATCCAGTAATGCCCCGCCTGCAAGATCCATATTAAAGAAACGGTTCTTCATATTGTATTCTTTGTAACTTCCAAAGTTAAGCTGTATCATCTGAACTTTTCCAAGAGCAGGAACCCCATCAGCCAGCCAGTCTGCGATTTCTTCGTGCTCCTCATTAGCATTTGAAGCGTATGTACCTGTTTTTCCGGCATCGATCAGTTCCCATAGTTTTTTATATAACGGCATATGCCAGATAGTCATTGCCTCTGCAAAAATCACATCATTTTCCTTTGCAAGCGTTAATGCTTCTTCCAGTTCAAGGCTGTTTAAGGTAATGGACTTCTCACATAATACATGCTTTTTATTTTTCAGTGCTTCCCTGACAAATCCGATATGGGTATTGTGTGGTGTCGTGATGTAGATCACATCCACATCAGGATCTGTAAACATTTCATGAAAATCATCGTATACCTTTGCGACCTGGTATTTTTCCGCAAATGTAACTGCCTTTTCGTGTGTGCGGTTTCCCACAGCATAAAGTGTTTTTCCCATAGCTTTTAATGCCTGCGCCATCTCATTTGCGATCACACCGGTTCCAAGAACCGCCCAGTTTAAATTTTTTTTCCATAAAGTCCTCCATTCCGAAAAATGCATTGCACCCTTTGTCTATTCTCTCTCTTTTTCGATTTTTAATCTCATTCCCGGATATAACTGATCATAATTTTCTCCAATGACACACCGGTTCTTTCTGTACAATTCCTCATAACGTGCACCAGCGCCCAATTCCCGTTCTGCAATACTCCACAAACTGTCTCCTTCTTTTACAATGTACCAGTTGTATTTGTTTTGCCATCCTCCGGATAATGCATCTTCATACCACGGTTCTGCAGATGATTTCCAGTCGATCACCCTGCCGTCTGAGAGCGTCTGGATTATATTTTTTTTCATCGCCCTGCTGCTCCCACTGATATATATCCCTTGTTCCGTCAGATTTTTTCCATACTGCCTGCACGAAGTTATCATTGTTCCATTTCAAAATAAAAGTACTCCCATCCGTTAATGACAGTTCTTTTTGTTCTGCACCTGATATGGATTGCGTATATTGGGCAGTGATCTGCTGTTTTTCATTATATATTTTTTTCTGGATATAACATTCTCCCTCTGAAGTACGGTACAATGACATGACCCTGTTTCCATTCCGATCATAATCATAAAAATAAAAAACTCCATCATGATTCATTTTAGTCCGCAGTCTCTGACCCTCTTCATATTGCCGCATGTCCTGAATAAGGTAACTGCCATCCAGTTGATACACTGCTGCATCCTGTCTGTTCTGGCCGCCGGTTCTGACAGGACAATAATATTCTGTTTCAGAATCCCCGTTTTTGTCATTTTTCCTCATGACAGAAACCATTTTCCCTTCTCTGGCACAGGTTTCAAAGTATTTATCTGATGGCAGTTTTAAATCATCAAACATCTGTTCCATTTCTTTTTCGTCCAGATAATCATACGTCAGATATTTATTCACACACCTCGATGAATATTTTTCTTTTTCCCAATACGCAATCGGGACATACATGTACCACTGCATAAATACCTGCGCATCCGCCTGATCATACCGGTAAAAAATCTCATCCTCAGCAATTAATTCTTTATCGTTTCCATACGCATCATCTAATTTTCCATAACTTTTAACAGAATCAAGCCTCCCCTTTTCATCATAAAAATAATAGCTGATTCCAACCGTATCTCCCTCCTGCGGCAGTCCCGGAAAATCCTCTTTATCCCAGATAAGTTTTTGTTCCCATTCCTCCCTCATCTGCTTTTCATCATAACAGGCAGACACGATACATGTACCATTTTTTATCTTCTGCATGTTATCAAAAGATACTCCTGCCAGCAAAAACAGGAAATATGCAAATAAAATACTAACCTGCAAACTCCTTGACTGCCGTCTCATAGAGATTATCCCCCTGACTATCGATCACAACGATCACCGGAAAATCCTTGATTTCGATCTTACGGATTGCCTCTGCACCAAGATCCTCATAACATACGATCTCTGATTTTGTAATACATTTTGATAAAAGTGCCCCTGCACCGCCGACTGCTGCAAAGTAAACTGCATGGTTGCGCACAATGGCATCAATGACTTCCTTTGAACGTTTTCCTTTTCCAATCATCGCCTTTTCCCCGAGATCAAGCAGTGTCGGTGCATATCTGTCCATGCGGGTGGCTGTGGTCGGTCCTGCAGAACCGATCGGTCTGCCCTCGCGCGCCGGAGATGGACCCATATAATAAATGGTACTGTCCTTGATATCGATCGGCAGTTTTTCTCCCGCTGCAGTGCCTCGATCATTCTTTTGTGTGCGGCATCTCTTGCCACATAGATTGTTCCTGTAATATAAACGTAATCACCTGATTTTAAATCTTTCGTCACTTCTTCCGTGATCGGCGTCGTAATATGCTTATCCATGATATCCTCCATTCTTGCGCTGCTTTTCAATGAAAACAACGTTTTCATTTGCAGTGTGAAAAATCTTATTTTTCACACTATCCTCCTTTAAACTTCCCTTACCACATGACGGTTTACATGACAACAGATGTTGACTGCCACAGGAAGTCCCGCGATATGGGTCGGATAGGTATTGATATTGACGGCAAGTGCTGTTGTCGTACCGCCAAGTCCTCCCGGTCCAATACCAAGCCGGTTGATTTTTCCTAACAGTTCTTCTTCCATGTCTTTGACATAAGGAATATCGGAATGTTCCCCGACCGGTCGTGTCAGCGCCTTTTTAGCAAGGATCGCACATTTTTCAAATGTTCCACCGATCCCGACTCCCACAACCATAGGCGGACATGCATTCGGCCCCGCATCTTTTACGGCTGTCAATACAGCATCTTTTACTCCCTCGATGCCATCCGCCGGTTTTAGCATGAATACACGGCTCATGTTCTCACTTCCAAATCCTTTTGGTGCAATGGTGATCTTTACTTTATCCCCTGGAACAATGGAATAATGGATAACCGCCGGGGTATTGTCCTTCGTATTTTCACGGATCAGAGGATCTTTCACAACGGATTTCCGCAAATAGCCTTCCGTGTAACCCTGACGCACGCCCTCGTTGATGGCATCCTCAATCGCCTCTCCCTCAAAATGAACATCCTGCCCCACTTCCAAAAAGATAACTGCCATTCCGGTATCCTGGCAGATCGGTATCATCTCTTCATCCGCAATCTTTAAGTTATCCTGAAGCTGATTTAATATTTTCCTGCCAAGTTCGGATTTTTCCGTTGTAACCGCATTTTTCATTGCAATATCCATATCTTTGGAAAGATAATGGTTTGCTTCAATGCACATCTCTTTGACATTTTCTGTAATTATTTTTGTATCGACTGTTCTGATCATGTTTTCTCCATTTCTGCGTCCACTGCTGCCCGCTGCGCATCTGTTTTATTTTTGTTCCGGCTTGTCTAAACGAAAGTGTTTTTTAAATTCCGTCAAAGTCTTATCATTTTCTCTTGACTTCATATCCGGGAATGCTTTCATCAAACGCTGAAAGCCAAAGTTTTTTTCTTCAAAAAGATGTTCGTATTTCTCAGAGAGTTCAGAAAGCTCCGCTTTTTGTTTTTCGCGGTTTTTCTTCCACTCTTCCGATTTTTCAGTCCAGGCATTTTTCTTTGCCTCGAAACTGCTCTTTGCTTCCATGATATTTTCTGAAATTGCAAGTTTTGCATTTGCAGCGGTATCTGTGATCTTCTCTTTTGCAGTTCCGGTCGTTTCGACGATTTTTTCTCTGGCTGTTTCTGTTGTGCCGGTAATTTTATTTTTAGCAGTTCCGGTTGTTTCGGCAATCTTATCCTTCGCAGCCCCGGTTGTCTCCGCTAATTTATCTAACAGCTCGGCATGTGTTTCCTGGAACTCTTCTGATTTTTCCACGATGTCCGTCACGTTTCATAAATGTTTTCTCCGATCTCATCGGAAAGTTTGTGGATGCGTTCTGCCATCTCATCCATGACTTTGAGCCGTTTATTGAATTTCAGGATCGTTGCTACGGTAATTCCACAGTCCACAAAAAATACGGTCATGATAATGCAAATTAAAATCATTCCGACAATATGCGGCATCAGTGTGATTCCTTTATAAATGATCGGGTGCAGCACATCCATGATGAAAGTACATGCCAGTCCCCAGTAAATCGAAAATTTCAGACAGACATAACCGTGAATATTAAACGGTTTGTCAGAATAATCCCACCACTGGTTATGAAATACTTTTTCCAGTAAATATCCAGTAATATATTCCAGAATGGAGGTCAGCAAAAAAGACCCGATAAACAATATCAGCAGATTGTCTTTCAATGGAGTGAGCACCGCAACGACGATCACAACACCACAACCATAGATCGGACAGTACGGCCCGTTTAAAAATCCACGGTTTACGAAAATTCCACGGTCTAATGCAGCGTAAGAAACCTCCGTACACCAGCCGATAAAGGCATAAATGATAAATATCCATACGAGTTCATAACAGTTCTGCGGCATATTTTCCTCCATGTAATTAAAAATCTTTTTGCAAAAATAAATTCTGTTCTACAAAAATATGTTTCCATGATTAAAAAAGCAATCAATTATAAATAATTATAACTGATTGCTTTTTATGATTCAACTGTTACCGTTTACTCCCGGTCATCTGTTTCTGGAATTTCAGGTATCTTTAACCTTTTTAAATACAGCCTTCATATTTGTTCAAACAGTAAATTTTTTTAACGGATCGCCGATATCTCCCCGTGACGTTCATAGTTTGTGATCTCCGTGGTGTGGTTGTTTTCATCCACAAACACAACGACCGGTTTCTGCTGTTTTGCTTCCTCCGGTGTCACATCTGCATATGCCATGATGATTACTTTGTCGTTGGTCTGTACCATGCGGGCTGCCGCACCGTTTAAACAGATGACTCCACTGCCGCGCTCTCCTGCGATCGTATAAGTCTCAAAACGTGCGCCATTATTCACATCCACGATCTGCACTTTCTCATACTCAAAAATGCCGGCATCCTCTAAAAGCTGGATGTCTACGGTAATGCTTCCCACATAGTCAAGCTCCGCCTGCGTTACGGTCGCGCGGTGGATTTTTCCTTTTAACATTGAAATAGTCATTTTTTCCTCTTTTCTAGTCCTCGATCATAAAGTTGTCAATCAGTCTGGTTTTTCCGATGTATACTGCCATTGCTGCAAGTATGCCGTGCTCTATGGTATCGATCTGCTGCATTGTGGATAAGTCTACGATTTTGACATAATCAATCTTCGCAAGCGGCTCTTTCTCGATTTCTTCAGTCATTGCAGCGATGACTTTTTTACAGTCGCGTTCTCCCTCTTTCACCATTTTTTCACCAAGGAAAACAGAGCGGCTCAGCACGAGTGCTGCTTTTCTCTCCTCCGGGGAAAGATATGTATTTCTGGAGCTCTTTGCAAGTCCATCCTCCTCACGGATGATCGGGCAGCCGTGGATGGAAAGTGGCATATTTAAGTCTTTTACCATGCGTTTGATGATTGCTAACTGCTGTGCATCCTTCTGTCCGAAGTATGCATTGTCCGGAGTCACAATGTTAAACAGTTTGGATACGACCGTACAAACGCCGCGGAAGTGAACCGGCCTGCTTAATCCACAAAGTTCTTTTGTGAGCACATCCATATCCACAAAGGTGTAAAAGTTATCCTCATACATTTCTTCCGGTGTCGGATGGAAGATCAGATCCACGCCGTGTTCCTCACAGAGTTTTGCATCGTGCTCTAAATCTCTCGGATAGCTGTCTAAATCTTCGTTTGGTCCGAACTGAATCGGATTGACAAAAATGCTGACCACTACTTTGCCGTTATTTTTACGTGCTGCATCGATAAGGCTCGCATGACCTTCATGCAAATATCCCATGGTCGGAACAAACCCGATCGTATTCCCTTCTTTTTTCCATTCTTTTACCTGTTCTCTCACTTCATTTATGGTTGATACGATTTTCATGTGTATGTTCCTCCTAATATAATTTTTCGATCACGGAATCGTCTATTTTAAAACAATGCTCTGCAGAAGGGAAGGTTCCCTCTTTGGTTTCTTTGATGTATGCCGCCATTCCCTCACGCATTGCATCGCCGACATTTGCAAATACTTTTACGAATTTTGGACGAAAATCCCCGTACATGGCAAGCAGATCCTGATAAACAAGCACCTGTCCGTCACAGTCTGCGCCTGCACCGATACCGATGGTCGGAACTTTCAGCATTTCCGTGATTTTCTTTGCCAGTTTTGCCGGTACACATTCTAATACGACCATGCATGCGCCTGCCTCCTCGACTGCTTTTGCATCCTCGATCAGCTTCTGTGCCGCCTCAATGTCTTTTCCCTGCACTTTAAATCCGCCAAACGCATTGACCGACTGCGGCGTCAGTCCAAGATGTGCAACAACCGGGATTGATGCCTGTGCGATTGCCTTGATATGTGGGGCAAATTCCACACCGCCCTCTAATTTGACTGCGTTTGCCCTGCCCTCTTTCATCAGACGCCCAGCGTTTACCACTGCATCATAGACGGAAGTCTGATAGGACATAAACGGCATATCTGCAACAACAAATGCATTTTTTGCACCTCTGGTCACTGCTGCCGTGTGATGGATCATATCTTCCATGGTCACGGATAACGTATCCTCATAGCCAAGCATGACCATGCCAAGTGAATCCCCGACTAAGATCGTATTCACGCCGGATTCATCCATGATCTTCGCGGTCGTGTAATCGTAAGCCGTCACCATCGTGATTTTGTCGTGCTCGTGTTTTTGCTTCTGCAAAGTTACTACTGTGTTTTTCATTGTCATTCTCCAATCTCTGTCGCATGAGAATTTCTCTCATTGCCGCATAATCTCTGTCCGGATTTTTCTGCTCTGCGATCTCTAAAAGCTGCTTTGCATTTTCCAGATAGGCATTTTTCATGTCAGCATCTAATGCATCCATATGTTTCTGTACGGTATTTTTGTCCCCGCGCTCCACAGGTCCGGTCAGGGAATTAATACATCCCTGTGCGTGGATATTTTCCAGATTGCCTTTTGCAAGCCGGTACAATTCCTCGTTTGCCTGCTGCATTGAAAAACCACACTCTAAGAATAGTTTTTGCGCCATAAAAAATACCGCTGTCATGTGGTTCGATGCCAGAGATGCCGCTGCATGATATTTGATTTTGTTTTCCGCAGAAATAAAACACGTCCGGTTTCCCATCTGCGCAAACATGTTCTGGATATTGGAGATATTTCGCTCATCCCCCTCAATGGTGAACAGTACGCCACCAAGTGCCTGCCAGGATGTTTCCCTGTCACTGACGGCACAGAGTGGATGAATAGAATAGGCCATACTACCAGTACGATCTATATCAGAAAAGATGTTTGAACTGTGAATCCCACTGCAGTGTGCAATGATTTTACCGTGGGCATACGGTTTTGCCGCCTCCCATACTTCACCGATCTTATCATCAGGCACGGTAAAAAAGATCATGTCGCTGCTGCTAATGATTTCTTCGATACTTTGATATTGCTTTGTGTTTGTAAAATTTGCCGCCCATGCGGCAGACTTTGGGCTCAGACTATAATAACCTCCTACTTTCCTGCCCTTACTGATAAAATATTTTCCGAGTGACACGCCGACCTTCCCGGCGCCAATAAAACTGATCTGCATGCAATCCTCCTCTGACGGACAGGGGATTTTCCCCCTTTGTCTGGCGGAGCAAAATGTGAACCGGATTTCACTCCCCGTTTTGTGAAGCAGCATGCGACTGTCTCATTCCGTCGACTGACGGATACAAGCGGTTTTCCTGGTTTTATTCTCTTTTTCTGATAAAAATATGTTCTGGTATGATTTCCTGTATACGGAATATCATCCAGAACATACTATAACACTTCACTGCGCACGGTTCAATTGTGAATTTTTTATCAGGCAAACACAAATTTGGATATCTTACATTTTCCCTCCACCTGGATCTGAATGGTTTCCGGTTTTCCGGTTTCAATAAAATTTTCCGGCAGATCCATCTCTAACATCCGGTAACAGTCCACCGGCTCTGCAGTGACCGTTGCGACATTTTTCCCTGTCACAGTCACCTTGACCGGTTCTAATACTTTTAACGTGATGTTCAGCCTGAGCGGCTTTTTGCTGAATACAAAATCATGATAAATTAACTTTCCACTCACCGGCTGTTCTTTCATCTCATCCGGGTCATCTCCGGCACAGCCAGGGATCACACAGGATGAACCGTTGATTCCCCGATGTAAAAACATGTGGTCATATGCATCATAACAGTCGGCAGCAGTTGCCTGGAACGGATTTCTTTTTCCGGCATGCGTTCCATCAATTTCAATACTCTGTTCTAAGCGGATATCCTGTGATGACGCGCCTGCCATAAATTGATATGTTCCGTCTTCTAAGATCATGCGCTCTGAGATCACATCATAGTATTCTAACTCCCACAACTGTACCATAAATGTGACCTTTCTGGTTTCTTTGGGCTGAATATCATGAATGCGCTCAAACCCAACAAGCTGCCGGATCGGACGCTGCACACGGGAACCCTTTTTATGCACATAAAGCTGTACTATTTCATCAGCACTTCTTTCCCCAGTATTTTTGATAAAACAGCTCACTTTGATACAGCCGCGTTCTTTTTTGATCTGCATTTTTTCGTAGGAAAATGCTGCATAAGTCAGACCATATCCAAACGGATAGAGCACTTCTCTGTCAAAATACTGGTAAGTGCGTTTTCCCTGAATGATATCATAGTCGTTCATATCCGGCAGATCTTCATCCGAACGGTACCATGTCATATTTAATCGTCCCGCTGCTGCTGCTTTTCCGGTCAGCACATCTTCGATTCCATGACCAAGTTCCTGACTGCCCGATGCAGACAGCAGGATCGCCGGAACTTTTTTTCTCCAGTTCACCGATGGCATACGGATAGTTGCTGATCAAAGCCACAATGGTGTTCGGATTCACTGCTGCCACCCGTTTTACCAGTTCTTCCTGCTCCGTCGGAAGTGCGATCGTGGTGCGGTCAACTTCCTCTTTGCTGTTGATGACCGGATTGCAGCCAATGACTGCTATCACATGATCAGCTTCTTTTGCAGTTTTCTCCGCAGCAGTTTTCCCGTCTTTTACGATCTCTATCTCAAATCTTGCCGGCGGATTATCCACGCAGATCGAAAAATGACCATCTTTATCCACAATTACCTGCTTCTTATTCCAGCTTTCCAGTGTAAAACCGTTTTTTTCCTGCTTCAAATTCCACAACTCACGGACAAACCACCCAAAGGCTTCTTTTTTGTCCGCCTTGATGATATCTGTATCCTCCTCTAAAGTGACAAATCTGCCGTTGCTTTTTGCCACCAGTGTCATACTGCCACAGCCCCAGTCATTCAAAATAAATGTTTCTGTCTGTTCTTTTGTTACCAGTTTTAACCGGGTATTTTCATCCAGTCCCACATAGCAGTTATTACCGGTTTGATCCGTCAAACGGATGCGGATCTCAGAAAGTCCTGTCTCATGGCTGATCTTTGCATTTGGAAATGCTTCTTTGATCCCATCTAAGACAGTAACCTCATAAGGAGGGATGCCACAATACCAGTCCTTATACCACACATCAGAGAGTGGACCTACTACTGCTACATTTTTTACTGCATTTTCATCCAACGGAAGAATTTCATTTTCATTTTTCAAAAGGACAACCGCCTCAGCCGCCATTTTACGGGCAAGCTCCTGATGTTCCTCATTGTTGATATATTCTTCGCCCATGTTCTGATACGGGCAGTCGCCCTCTTTGTCAAACATGCCAAGCCTTATCCTTGTCCGGAATGAATTGCGCACCGATTCATCAATATCTTTTTCCGTGATCCAGCCGTTATCCAATGCTTTCCTTGCCGCAGCATAAACGAGTTCGCCATCATCCGTGAAACAGTCTACACCAGCCTTCAGGCCATTTGCCAGTGTTTCCCCGTGCGTCTGATAAAAATGATGATCGTTCACCGTCTGTGAAAAATCACCTCCGTCACAGACCACATGCCCCGGCAGTCCATAGGTGCCTTTTAAAACATGGCGCACCTCGTCATTGACGATCGCCGGAATCCCGTTGATCTCATTGTAGGAGGTCATGACTGCCTCCGCGCCGCCCTCCATGATCGCCTTTTTGAACGGTTTTAAATAATATTCGTTTTTATTTCTCCTGTCTACGGAAGATGAAATCTTAATGCGGTCTTTCTCCACATTGTTTGCGTAAAAATGTTTCAGCGTTGCCCCGCAGCGGATATAAAAAGGATCCTCGCCCCTCATACCGCGGATATATGCGCCCGCCATCTCTCCGGTCAGATACGGATCTTCGCCGTATGACTCTTCCGTCCTTCCCCATCTCGGATCGCGCTCCATATCAATCGTTGGCGCCCAGCGGCAGAGCCCGCCTCCACCATTTCTTGTATACAAAGCCCTGGCTTCCTCGCCGACAGCGCGACCACATTCTCTGATCAACTCCCTGTCAAAACTCGCGCTCATACCGATCGGCTGAGTGAAAGCTGTGGTCGGCTCCGGCTCCCCTTTATTAAATGCCTGGTCATGTCTCGCCTCAATCCCGTGTGCAGCCTCACCGCCCATATAAGTTGCCCGGATTCCAAGCCTTGGAATGTCAGGGCATCCGGTTGTCAGACAGTGTATTTTTTCTTCAAGCGTCATTGCCCCTGTCAGATAGTCAAGACGTTCTTCTATCGAAAGACTGTTATCCCACAGCGGTGTGTTCTGTTCAAATTTTATATTTTTCTCCATTTTCTGCCTTGCTGCTGTAAGAACCTGTGTTCCATACAGCAGTCCCCCTCCTGCAAGTTTCTCATTTTCTTCAATGTATCATTTCTTTTTTTAGAAAAATACCTGCAAATGGAGCGGTGTTTTGCAATAAAAAACAGATCTCTTACCGGTTTTGTAAACTTACTTTTTCATTCAGCTTTGTGACCTCTCTCTTTGCCCTGCTGTATAATGTGATCCAGATTCCAACATAGATTCCGATAAATATCGCAAAATACACAACGACCCCTGCAATGCTATGTTTCATCCAATACATCAGATATGCAACCGGAAATGTTGCAATCGAACCTGCCAGCAGATGAGTCACTGTCTGCCGCAGCAGGCTCCAGTCATCCATCTCCCATATCACGGACGCGCCTGCCCAGACTGCACCGTACAGCAAAGATGCGATCATCTGCGCCACGACCGCATTAATTTCATTTCCACACTGCTCCACCAATGCCGGGACAACCGGATAATAATTTCCGTCACCGTATATGAGTGAAGAAAAAATTGTGATTGCAGTACTGATTGCCAGACCGATCGGCGCACCTATAAGCGCTCTGCATAAAATTCTTTTTTTCATGATAACCTCCATTCCTGTGTATGAAAAATATATTTTTCACACACACCACCATTTCTATAATCCCAATACCTGTTTGATTTTTCTGACGTAACGCCTTGAAACATACGTTGCTGTTTTGTCTGACATCGAAACACAGATCGTCCCGGAAAAACTTAAGTCAAATTTTTTTACTTCTTTCAGGTTAATGATCTCCGAATTGGAGATGCGGATAAACATTTTTTTTGTTCAGTCTCTCCTCTAACTCATACAGTCTTGCCTTTAACCGGTAGCTGCCGTCTTTTGTCTTTGCATATACCTGTCATTTTCTGCATAGATCCGTATTATTTCCGTCTGTTCTAACAAAATGATTTCGCCATTCTCGTGAATCGCCGCAAAGACTTCCGGTTTTTCCTCCGACAGCAGCTTTACGATCTGCGATACTTCTTCGGTCATCTTGTCTGTATGGATGATGATCTTGGGTTCTTTGCAGGATTCGTCGAGTTTTATTTCTATTTGCATTTTCTCACTTCCTCCTTTCTGATGTCATTATAGGCAATGGCTTAGACGTTTTCTACTGATTTGCGGTAAGTGGTCGGTTTGGGTCGGTGGATGGAAAAAACAGGGTGCTGCCACCCTGTTTTTTGTTCTGACTTATTTTGATAACTCATCAACGTTTTTCACGCTTACCATTCTTTTGTCACGGATCTGGTAAATTTTATTACAGTACCTCAAATTCTCTTTTCGATGTGTGATCAGAAAGATAATCTTATCCGGGCAGTGGCTGATCCCATCTAAAATATCCTTTTCGGTCGTTTCATCCAGTGAACTTGTCGGTTCGTCTAAAATCAGAACCTCTGCCTCCTCGGTATACATTCTCGCCAGTGCGATTCTTTGTTTATCACCGCCGGACAGATTGTTGCCATTTTCCAGAATAAAAGGTTTAAAGATATCACGTTCTTTTGTAAATTTATCTAAAAAACGAATGTTCTGATATACCTCCGGTTCCATTTTCCTGCGCCCAAAGTTTAAGTTATCATAAATTGAACCTGTTATGATTGGCACATTCTGCGAATAAAATGACATTTGTTTCCGAAGGGAATGGTTTTCAATATTCTCCAGCGGGATTCCATTGATCTTAATTCCGGTATTCTGATCCCAGAATTTTAAAATACTTTTCATCAGTGTCGTTTTTCCACAACCGGACTCCCCCACGATTCCAATGATATCTCCCTTTTTTGCCTGGATATGAATATCTTTTGCCAGTAAGATCCCGTCCATCGTCTGAAATTTTTCCATATCGACCGCGATATCATCAATATGATTGATCTTTATATCTCCACTCTGTTCCTGCTCATCCTCCACAAGCTGTAAAAATTCCCGGCTTGCCTTTACCTCTCTTAAATTCAAGTTTACTTTTACAATATTTGAGATGGCAGGTAAAAGATACGACATGAGAATCGAAATTGTAAAAATGCTGTTTAATTTTGTATTCCCCTGCAGATACATATAAAATACCACGATCAAAATAATGTTTTGGGCGAACATGTTAAAAAAATCGATGACTTCACTCATCCCACGCGCATAAACATTTACCCTTTTATTTTCCTGTTCGATAATTTCTAAATGTTTTTCAAGTATGTCATTCAGATTTGTATTGTCCTCATTCTGCTTGATAAAATCTACCTGATTGGCGATCTGATAAATGTCTTTTCGCTCCTTTGGAATAATCCGCTGCATCTCGGCTGATTTTTTCAGTAAATTTTTATTCAGGAGATAAAATCCAGCCACATTGAGTATCAAGATAAACAGCATTACCAGAAAAATAAAACTATTGATGGTCAGGGAGTATAACAGGATCAACAAAATAACCAGTGATTTTGCAGTCAGTATCGGGACCGACATAATATACAGATTCGCCAATGTGAGCACCGTCGAGTCTGCCCGCTCCGTCAGGTACGTTGCACCGTACTTTATGATTGATGCGTATTTCATGGAATAGATTTTCTGGTAAATTTCCTTCGACAAATTTTTCTTGTACTCTTTTTGCATGTGCAGCTCGATCAATAGATAGACAAACTGGATACAAATCTCAAGCAGCATAAACCCTATGATAAATGCTATCACACGATCCGTCAGTGCAAGTTTTCCATTGATGATCTGATTTACCGCGAGCGGAACTGCAAAAATGATCAGATTGATCAAGATGTTAAACAGAATCAAACTGCTTCCATCAGATAATATTTTCTGCTTCTTCCGGTTTTCATATTTCTTCCCTGTCTCTTAACAATTCTTCCACTCTGTCCTCAAATTTTTCTGCTATTTTCTGTATATATTCTTTTTTCAGGTTTTTCACATTTCCGTCCCATCTGTGTTCCCTCACTTCATCCGAATGTTTCGATGTATATTCAAAATGCACGGATGTGACCAGTGCCGGTTTGCCACCATCATCTATGAGCTTTGTCTCAATTTTTCCTACCGTACAGATTGTCTCATCGTCTGAAAGTTCTTTTGCATGCTGTATACAGTCTTCGATAAATCCGCTTGTCACTTCATTTGCATTCTGTAAAATATGATTGACCCGTTCTGCATATTCCTGGCTTTGTTTCATTGATAAAATGACTTTTCTATCTACATTGATGATATTGTTTTTATTCTGGTCGCCGTCTTTTGCTGCTTCAGTCTCTTTACATTCTTCCTCATATTCAACCAGATGCAGGTTTAAATTTTTATAGGATTTTACCATCTGCTGAAATAAATCTTTTACTCCATCATCCTGAATCTGCTCACTCTCAGACTGCAGTTTATCCCGGACCGGATTTGCAGCGGATGAATCGGAAACAATCGTATGTACCGGACGCGTAACTTCAGACTGCTGCCCTGTCACTTTATTTTCCGCCGGCTGTTCCTTTTCGGCAGATAAAATTACAGATTTTTTTACATTGACATAATTTCCTCTTGTGACTTTGCTTTGAATTGCTGTCAAGTTCATATGCTTGTACCACCTTTCTACATTACCCCATTTTAATTGTTTTGCTTCATTTCATCATACAACAAAGTTTTTTGTTTTTCCATTTTTTCTAAAGTCTCACATAACAGTTTTTACCTTATGGTTTTCCACAAATTTTTCAATCTGCTCCCTCATTTTCCACAATTCGTAATCTTGTTCACTTAAAATTGTTCCATAACCCACACTCTTTGCAACTTCAGATTTTTACGCTTTCCATTGTTCCTTTAATATTCCAAATCTGCACCAGAACATCTCCCTCTCTTTTTCCCTGCCTTTGAACCACTCGTCTTTGATCTCAGCCCTCTGGTTCAGCCCGATCTTTTTTACCGCCTCCACCGCAGCCTCACGCTGTGACATTTTCCGGTTTCCGGTAGTCATGCAATTTGCACCATCTGGCGTATCATATGCCAAAAAAGTCTGGTTGAGATCCATCAGATCAAACAGGCGTACCGGCTGGTTTGTGCGGTTGTCCACCAGAAATCCCCAGTTTCCCCAGTGGCGGTCCGTGTTGCCAATCAGGTAATCGAGCAGGTTCATCATGTAGTAGGTATATGCATCCAGCTTTAACACGAAATCCATAACGTGAATGTCATGATTTGCTGCATAGATTTCAAATGCCTCCATTGATACCATGCTGTAATCCACCGACGTAATGATCCTGCTTTTGGAAACTTTCTGTCCGTCAAACATACTTTCCTCATAGAGCACCTGTCTGCAGTCAAAACAGCGGCAGATCTTACTTGCGAGGATTTCATTTTCCACAGCCCTGCTGTTTCCATTTTTCAAAAGGGAAAACGAATTTTTTTCCCTGATCCACGCTTTTGGAAACACGCCGTTGGTTGAGAGATCGTCAGCAATCAGGTAACTGTTCTCTACGGTCATCTGTTTTCCGCGCAGGGAAATATCCACAAGTGCATTATCCAGATGATTTTCAAAAAGATTGATCTGTGAAAATGTGATATTCTCCCCTTTTTCCCGAACCCAGAAAATATCAGTCAGTGACAGACAGTGATAGGACAGCGCTATTTTGGCACGGTCACGGTCGGTCTGCGCCTGCAGTGCTCCGATACTGTTTAAAATTTCCTTTGCATAGACACGGTCAAGTGTCAGAACACGGGTTGCACACCAGTAATAAAAATTGGTGAGGTTATCCATGCGGATATCGAGATCATCATTTTCTGCTGTATCCTCCAGATAAATTGAAAAGGGCAGAAACGCCCTGTCCAAAACTGTGCATACTCCGTTCGTCCCAATGTCTGCTACTATCTTTTCGCCATGCATTAGTTCATACACTGTTTTTTCCATTCAGCTTCTTCCCTTTCTTCACTATACGGTTATCTATTCTTCCTCATCCTCGGAACCATCAGCCTCTGCGCGCTCTAACAGTTCTTTCATCAGCTCGTCGTCTGTCTCTGTATTTTCTACAGATGCCTTTTTTGCATTTTCCGCAGCGATGGCTGCACTTTCCTTTTCTTCCTCCTCACTGAGCAGTTCGGATGTGTCTGCATTGTCGATCAGACTCTTATCCTCACGGACTTTTGCGATACTTGCCACCGTGACATTCTCATCTAAGTTGATGAGTTTGACACCGGAAGTAATTCTTCCGAGCAACGTTGTATCACTGACTTTGATACGGATAATAATTCCTTCGGTGGTGATCAGCATCAGTTCATTGTCCTGGTTTACCGCTTTCACGCCGACAATATTTCCAGTCTTTTCGGTGATCTTGTAACATTTTACACCCTTACCGCCACGGTTCTGCGTGGTAAATTCGGAGATCAGTGTACATTTTCCAAGACCTTTTTCTGAAACGATCATGAGTTCATCCCCCTGGGACTGCATCTGCATACCGATAACTTCATCCCCATCCGTAAGATTCATACCGATGACTCCCATGGAAGTACGGCCTGTTTTTCTTACATCTGTCTCTTTAAACCTGATACACTGACCATATTTCGTCACTAAGAAAACATCCTGATTGTTATCTGTCTTTTTTACCTCGATCAGCTCATCATCTTCCCTTAAACTGATCGCAGCAAGTCCTGTCTTTCTGACATTTGCATAGTCGGTAATCGGTGTTTTCTTCACAATGCCTTTCTTTGTCGCCATGAACAGGAAATGTCCTTCCGTGTATTCACGGATCGGGATAACTGCCGTAATTTTCTCGCCCGGCTGGAGCTGGAGCAGGTTTACGATTGCAGTTCCCCTCGCGGTACGGCTTGCCTCCGGGATCTCGTAAGCCTTGATACGGTATACACGTCCGGTGTTTGTGAAGAACATCATGTAGTGATGGGATGTCGTCATCAAAAGTTCTTCGATGTAATCGTCATCGATCGTCTCCATTCCCTTGATTCCCTTACCGCCACGGTTCTGTGCGCGAAAATTGTCAAGGCTCATGCGCTTGATGTAACCTAATTTTGTCATGGTAATGACAGTGTTTGTTACTGGAATCAGATCCTCCATGGAAATGTCGTACTCGTCAAAGCCAATGGATGTTCTTCTGTCGTCGCCGTATTTATCAGCAATCAGCAGAATCTCCGTACGGATCACGCCGAGCAGTTTTTTCTTATCTGCCAAAATAGCACGCAATTCTGCAATGCGGTCCATCAGCTCTGCATACTCTGCCTCAAGTTTTTCGCGTTCCAGACCTGTCAGTGCACGCAGACGCATATCTACAATTGCCTGTGACTGTGCATCGCTTAAGGAGAAACGCTCCATCAAACGTGATTTTGCTTCCTGCGTATTCTGGCTGCTCCTTATGATGCTGATGACTTCATCGATATTGTCAAGTGCGATCAGCAAGCCATCTAAAATGTGGGCGCGTTCTTCCGCTTTGTTTAATTCGTATTTGGTTCTTCTGGTAACGACCTCTTCCTGATGGATCAGGTAATACTTTAACATGTCGTAGAGGTTTAAAACTTTCGGCTCGTTATTTACCAGTGCTAACATGATCACGCCAAACGTATCCTGAAGCTGTGTATGTTTGTAAAGTAAATTCAATACGACATTCGGATTGACGTCACGGCGGAGTTCGATACAGATACGCATACCCTGACGGTCGGACTCGTCACGCAGATCTGTGATTCCATCCACTTTTTTTATCGCGGACTAACTCGGCGATCTTCTCGATCAGTCTCGCTTTATTAACCATGTACGGAAGTTCGGTTACCACGATACGGTTTTTGCCGTTTTGCATTGGTTCTATATCTGTAATTGCACGCACACGGACTTTTCCACGTCCGGTACGGTAAGCCTCATTAATCCCGGCTGTTCCAAGAATCATGCCTCCGGTAGGGAAGTCCGGTCCCTTGACGATAGAGAGTAATTCTTCGATATCGGTATCGCGGTCCTCCTCGACTTTGTTGTCAATGATCTTTACTACGGCATTGATGACTTCGCGCAGGTTGTGCGGCGGAATATTTGTTGCCATACCAACGGCAATACCGGTAGTTCCGTTTACTAAAAGGTTCGGATAACGGGATGGCAGAACGGTAGGTTCTTTCTCCGTCTCATCAAAGTTTGGAACGAAATCAACGGTGTCTTTTCCAATATCGGCAAGCATTTCCATGGAAATTTTACTGAGACGTGCCTCCGTATATCGCATGGCAGCCGCGCCGTCACCGTCCACGGAACCAAAGTTTCCATGACCGTCAACTAACGGATATCTGGTCGACCACTCCTGTGCCATATTTACAAGAGCTCCATAAATAGAACTGTCTCCGTGCGGATGGTATTTACCCATCGTATCACCGACGATACGCGCACATTTACGATGCGGCTTATCCGGACCATTGTTCAGCTCTATCATTGAGTAAAGCACACGGCGCTGTACCGGTTTTAAACCATCCCTTACATCAGGGAGCGCACGCTGCGCGATAACACTCATGGCATAATCGATATAGGATGTTTCCATCGTTTTTTTCAAATCGACGTCATGAATCTGATCAAAAATTTTATCATCCATCTGATTTCTTCTCCATTTCTAACTCGTCTCTGTCATCCGAACTTCTGCAAACGGATCACATCTTCTAAAAATCCGGCTGCACCTATCTGTTAAATATCCAGATTCTGTACATACTTTGCATTTTCCTCGATAAACTCACGTCTCGGTTCTACCTTGTCACCCATCAAAGTCGTAAATGTCACATCAATCTCCGAAGAATTTTCCTCATCGATCATGACACGTTTTAAAATACGTTTTTCCGGATCCATAGTCGTCTCCCAGAGCTGCTCGGCATCCATCTCTCCAAGTCCTTTGTAACGCTGGATTTTGTTATTGCCATCACGTCCGATCTCAATCAGGATATTGTTTAATTCAGCGTCATCGTACGCATACCAGATATTTTTATTTTTCTCAATCTTGTAAAGCGGCGGAGTTGCAAGATATACATGCCCCTGCTTGATGAGTTCCGGCATAAAACGGTATAAAAATGTCAGCATCAGTGTCGCAATATGAGCACCATCGACATCGGCATCCGTCATAATAATGATCTTGTCATAACGCAGCTTGGAAATATCAAAGTCTTCATGAATTCCGGTACCAAATGCAGTGATCATTGCTTTGATCTCGGCATTGCCGTAAATTTTATCCAGTCTCGCTTTTTCCACATTCAGAATTTTACCACGCAGCGGAAGGATTGCCTGGGTTGCACGGCTTCTCGCTGTCTTTGCAGAACCACCCGCGGAATCTCCCTCTACGATAAAGATCTCACAGTTTTTCGGATCTTTGTCCGAACAGTCTGCAAGTTTTCCAGGTAAGGAAGTACCTTCCAAGGCTGTTTTTCTTCTGGTCAGGTCACGCGCTTTTCTCGCTGCCTCTCTCGCGCGCTGCGCAAGCAGAGATTTTTCACAGATACTCTTTGCAACTGCAGGATTCTGCTCTAAGAAATATGTGAGCTGCTCACTTACCACGGAATCCACTGCTCCACGCGCCTCGCTGTTTCCGAGTTTCTGTTTTGTCTGTCCCTCAAACTGCGGCTCCTCAATCTTGATACTGATGATCGCAGTCAGTCCCTCTCGGATATCGTCACCTGTCAGTGCTGGTTCCGAATCTTTTAAAATCTTATTTGCTCTCGCGTAAGTATTAAATGTTTTCGTCAGCGCATTACGGAATCCGGCGAGGTGCGTACCACCTTCCGGCGTAATGATGTTATTTACAAAACTGTAGGTCGCATCGTTGTAGGAATCATTGTGCTGCATGGCAACTTCGACATACACACCATCCCTGGTTCCCTCACAGTAAATGACATCCGGGTACAATGCCTCTTTGCTGCGGTTTAAGTAAGTGACAAATTCCTTGATACCACCGGCATAATGGAACTCATGACAATGATGCGATTCTTCTCTGGTATCCGTAAGTACAATGCGAAGTCCTTTTGTTAAAAATGCTGTTTCACGCAAACGCTGTTTTAAAGTGTCGTAATCATAAACGGTCTCCTCGAAAATCTCAGGATCCGGATGGAATGTAACCTTCGTGCCGTGTTTTTCCGAATCACAGGTTCCGATTACTTTGACCGGTTCGTCCGGTTTTCCGATATGGTAACTTTGGAAATAAACCTGTCCCTCTTTGTATACTTCAACACAAAGTTTGGTGGAAAGCGCATTTACAACTGACGCACCTACTCCGTGCAGGCCACCGGATACTTTATATCCTCCACCGCCGAATTTTCCGCCTGCATGAAGAACCGTATATACAACCTCAAGTGCTGATTTTCCAGCTTTATGATTCATTCCAACCGGAATACCACGCCCGTCATCTTCAACTGTAATGGAATTGTCCGGGTTGATGGTAACCTCTATGTTTTTGCAATATCCGGCAAGTGCCTCATCCACGGCATTATCTACAATCTCATAGACCAAATGATGGAGTCCTCTCGCCGATGTACTGCCGATATACATACCTGGTCTTTTACGAACTGCTTCAAGTCCTTCCAGAATCTGGATCTGGTCAGCTCCGTATTCATTTGGATTTTCAATTTTTTCTGTTGCCATTCTGCTAACCTTGCCTTTCTATAACTTGACCTTTTTCAAATACCTGACCACTTATTACCTCAAAAACCTTATTGATTTCGAACCTGTTACGGATAAATTCATCCAAACCGGTACAGGTAATAATTGTCTGGGTATCACATATACTGTTTAACAAATAATTCTGACGATTGCTGTCCAACTCTGATAAAACATCATCCAGTAAAAGTACCGGAGTATCATGAATTGATTTTCTCACCAGCTCTATCTCGGATAACTTCAAAGAGAGTGCAGAGGTTCTCTGCTGCCCCTGTGAACCAAATTTACGGATATCAACACCTGCAATGGAAAAAAGCAGATCATCACGGTGTGGCCCTACGGATGTCTGGCACTGTTTCAGGTCGCGCGGTTTCACCCGTTCTAACTCCTGTTCCAACAGATCCGCAGAAACACTAGCTCATACGAAAGAAAAAGTTCTTCTCTCCCGCCGGATATCCGATAGTGTATTTCATGAACAAGCTCATTCAGTTCTTTTACAAACTGTTCTCTCCGTCTGATAATTTTTTTCCCGGTATCAGCCAGCTGCATATCCCATACCGGGAGTGTATCCGATAATTCAGGCCGGTAAACCATATCTTTCAACAGTTTATTGCGCTGATTTAAGATTTTATTGTAATTTGACAGGTCAGATAAATAAATTTTATCTAGCTGACATAACTCTGCATCCAGAAAATGTCTGCGTTCGGAGGGACCGTTTTTGATAATATTCAAATCTTCCGGCGAAAAAATACAATGTTTAAAATTCCAAAAAGCTCACTTGCTTTTTTCATCGGTATCTTATTTACGGCAATTCCCTTAGAACGGTTATGTTTTAAATGCATGTCGATCTGGTATTGTTTGCCATTTTTTAAAACCATGGTACGAAGATGCGCTTCGTTTGTTCCAAAACGGATCATCTCTTTGTCTTTGCTTCCCTTGTGGGACTTTGTAGTTCCACTTAAGTAAGCAGCTTCCAGGATATTGGTCTTTCCCTGTGCATTATCGCCAAATAAAATATTGGTTCCCTCATCAAATGAAATCTGGAGATTTTCATAGTTGCGGAAATTGTTCAATTCAATGGACTGAATGATCATTTTGAGACTTTCACCGTTTCCCCGTTATAGGAAATCACATCACCATCATGGATTTTTTTTCCACGCTGAAGTTCTGTTTCACCATTGACTTTTACCAGACCATCCTGTATGACAAATTTTGCATCAACACCGGATTCCACAAGTCCGGCTTTTTTCAAAGCCTGTCCAAGTTTTATAAATTCATCTGTTTCTCTAATCTGAATCTCTATCATGGAATTCCTTTCTATCGCCCTTTGGGCAATATCAATCATAGATTTCAAATTCTATAAAAATAATTAGTTTGCAGCTGCATTAAAGTTAACCGGAAGAATCAGATAAATAAATGTACCTTCATCATCCTTGATAAAACATGGTGCTTTCGGATTGACCATGTAAAGTGTTACTTCTTCTTCATCGATTACTCGCAGCGCATCAATGAAAAACTTTGGATTAAAGCCAATTAAAATATCTTTTCCTTCTTTGGCAATATCGATATCTTCATTCATGGAACCAATAAAGGAATTGATTTTTAATTCCATCGTTCCATCTGTGATGTTCATGATGATCGGTTTCTTATCACCTTCTTTGACAAGAAGTGTTGCACGGTCAATACAGTCTAACAGCTCACGTTTGTTTATTTTTACTTTTGTTTCGTAATCAGAAGATAACATCTGTTCAATCTTGAAGTATTCACCTTCGATCAGACGGGAAACGACTGTCGTATTTTCAAACTCAAAAACGATGTGATTGTCTGTCAGGAAAATAGATACTTCATCTTCTGCACTACCCGGAAGGATTTTGCTGACTTCCTGAAGTGTTTTTCCGGGAACGACAACTTTTTTGTGAGAATAATTATTTTTTAATTCAATGTTGCGAATCGAAATACGGTGTCCGTCGAGGGAGACAACCTTAAGATCGTTTTCTTCGATCTCGAACAACTCACCTGTCATTAATTTGTTGTTGTCATTGTCAGCGATGGAGAAAATAGTCTGGCGAATGACTTCTTTTAAGGTGAACTGGGACATAACGATTGGTTCGTTACGTTCAATGTACGGAATATAGGAAAAATCATCACCGGATTTACCGACAATGTTAAATTTTGCTTTTTCACATGTAATAGTTGTTTTAAAGGATGCGTCAGTTTCGATCGTAACATCACTGTCTGGAAGTTTACGGACAATCTCGGAAAAGATTTTTGCATCCAGTGCGATTACACCACGTTCTGCAATCTCGCCTTCGATCTTTGTTTCGATCCCAAGTTCCATATCATTTGCAGTAAGTTTAATTTCGTTTGCAGAAGCATCGATCAGAATACATTCTAAGATTGCCATGGTAGTTCTGGTTGGAACTGCTTTTGAAACAATATTAACACCATGTAACAGATTAGATTTAGAACAAATTAATTTCATGTTGTAGATAACTCCTTCCTGATGAAACGTAGTGGCTCGCCAAAACGTGTTCATAAAAAAATAAATAGAAATCCGCCGTAGTCGTCTTAGAGGCTGTTAATAAGTTGATAACCGCAGAAAGCCTTAATTTTTCAAGGGGTTAAAAAAAATTTGAGGTGGTATAACCCTGTGAAAACCATGCGGAAATTATCTTGAAATGATGTGAATTGAGGATGAGGCTCATAAATGCCTTAAACAGGTTTTAAACATGAAAATGAGACTTGTCCATACGGAATTCACGTTAATTTAACAAGATATCAACAATTTTTTGTGTATAACTTCGAAAAACCTTGATAACTTTAGTTAGGATTGATTTTTTTCTTGATAGTTTCTATTAAATTGCGTGTATTTTCGTTTGATTCGTATTCATCGGCAATTTTTTTGATACCATGAATAATGGTGGAATGGTCTCTTCCCCCAAGTAACTGTCCGATCGAGTCAAGCGGTATATCTGTCATATTCTTACAGAGGTACATTGCAATCTGTCTTGGTCTGGCAATTTCGTTACTTCTGTTTTTTGAGATCATCTGATCTAGCGAAATATTGAAATGTTCGGTGACAACTTCAATTACAAGCTGTGGCGTGATCTCTCTTGGCTTGTCCGGTGTAATAATATTCTGAAGTTCTTTCATGGCAATTTCCATTGTGATATCTGTTTTTTCAAGATTGGAATATGCCAGAAGTTTGTTTAAAGCTCCTTCAAGTTCACGAATGTTGGATTTAATGTTAGTTGCAATATAATTAAGAATCTCATCGCTGAGTTTCATGTCGTCTGCTTCAACTTTTCTTCGCAGGATAGCCATTCGTGTTTCGTAGTCTGGAGTTCCGATATCAGCAATAAGACCCCATTCGAAACGTGAACGAATCCGGTCTTCTAAGGTTTCCATGTCTTTTGGCGGTTTATCGGATGTTAAAATAATCTGCTTGCCGGCAGAGTGGAGTGCATTAAATGTATGGAAAAATTCTTCCTGTGTACTTTCCTTACCGATGATAAACTGAACGTCATCGACCATTAATACATCAATCGTACGATACTTTTCACGAAGTTTGTTCATAGCGGAAGCATTACCACTTCGAATCGACTCGATTACTTCGTTGGTAAATTCTTCGGATGTAACATAAAGTACTTTTGCGTTCGGGTTTCTCTCTAATATAAAATGACCGATGGAATGCATAAGGTGAGTTTTTCCAAGTCCCGGTCCTCCATAAATATAGAGAGGATTGTATGCTTCACCCGGAGATTCAGCAACGGCAAGTGACGCCGACTGTGCAAAACGGTTATTGCTGCCGACGACGAACGTGTCGAATGTATAGTTCGGATTCAGATTTGATCTGTCCGCCTTTTCGGAAAGTGCATTTTTTTTTCGGTACGCCGCTATTGCCGGTGCGGATATTTTTTGTCTGTTCCGGCAGGATGAACTTGATTTCGTATTCTGTCCCCGTAAGTTCTGCAATCGTTACCTTTAAAGGAAGATAATATTTTTTTGAAATATAGCTTAGGTCATCTGTTCCGATGGAACCAGTATATATAAAGTGCTGCCCTCGACGCCGTAAACTTCGAGCGGGCGAATCCAGGTATCAAAAGAAATATCACTGATATCATGCTCATGTTTGACGGTTGAGAGAATCTCGTCCCATTTTTCTAAAATTTTATCCATTTTAATCCTCATTTTTGCGCTGTATTTTGCGCATAACAAATATGAGCTTACGCCCAAATTTGTACGCTCCTGATAAAAAATCCTACATAGTTCTATCCTACACTATTTTTTTTGCTTTTATCAATGAAAAGTTTGTACAGGGTATTTTAAGTTAGGGTGAATGCAAAAAACCCCAATTTGGCAAAATAGAGAGCCTGAATAATAAAAATTTGCATGAAGGGAAAAAATATGTGTGAATAAGTCGAAAAAAGTTATAGACCGCGAAATATAAGGGATTATCCTGTTTATAAACAGATTATCCGTGGATTATCCATAAAATATCCACAAGTTATCCACAAATTGGGGATAACTTTGCGAAACCGCTAAAAATCGGCATTCTTCAACCCACATTTTTTAACATTTTCGGGGGATAACTGTGGAAAAGCAAATAACAAGATATAGGAGGATAGAGTTTCTTCCTTATATATATAGTGGTCAACATTTTCCACAAATGGATAAATGTTGAAATGTAGATAAGTAAAATGAGGTCAAACAAAATTTTAGTGCTTGACTTGAAACATTTTTCTGCTATAATTGAGAATGATGTTTTTTAACTGAGAATATGCGTCTTAGGACGTTTCTATCGCATCGTCATTTCAGGATGATGGTGAATGCCAGGCAGAGGAGGTGGATATAACATGAAGATGACATTTCAGCCGAAGAAAAGACAGAGATCAAAAGTTCATGGCTTCAGAAGCAGAATGAGCACAGCAGGCGGAAGAAAAGTATTGGCTGCTAGAAGATTAAAAGGAAGAAAGAAATTATCAGCATAGGCCACATTTTTGTGGTCTTTTCTTTCCTTAAGAAGAATGGATGAATAATGAGGTGGTGCATTTTGTACCACCTATTTGTTCATTCAAAGATATTTTATGGGTAAAGTAAGCAGAGACCTTCAAACAGACAGAAGGTAGTTGGTGCCTTAGATAAATAATCAGAAAGGGCATACTAGGATGAAGTTTTCGGAATCATTAAAAAAGAACAGTGATTTCCAGAAAGTGTACAGGCAGGGAAAATCCTATGCGAACCGTTATCTGGTAATGTATGTTCTGGAAAATCATACAGAAGGAAATCGTCTTGGCATATCCGTCAGTAAAAAAGTTGGAAACAGTGTTATCAGACATCATCTGACCCGGCTGATCCGGGAAAGCTACAGACTACATGAAGACATGTTCAATAATGGTTTGGATATTGTAGTCATCGCAAGAAGCACGGCACGCGATATCAGTTATCATGAAACAGAAAGTGCCCTGTTGCATCTTGGAGGTCTTCACAAAGTAATCAATCGTTAATTTCAGAAAAAAGAAGATGGAATCATTTTGAAAAAAATATTAATTGCTTTAATTAAGTTTTATAGAAAATATCTTTCTCCAATGAAAACGACAAAGTGTCCGTATTGTCCGACATGTTCTCTATATGGTTTAGAGGCAGTTGAAAAATATGGGGCAATAAAAGGAGGAGCACTTGCTTTATGGAGAATCTTAAGATGTAATCCTTTTTCAAAAGGTGGATATGATCCAGTTCCATAGTGGAGGTATTTACAAGTGTCAGATATGTTATTAACAGCATACAATGGTGCTATTTTAGGACCGATCGCCAAAGTACTTGGTGGGTAATGAATGGTATTTATGCGTTGATGTCAATGATCGGTATTGAGAATGTTGGTCTTTCCATCATTATCTTTACTATCGTGATCTACGCTATTTTGTTCCCGTTAACTTACAAACAGCAGAAATTTTCAAAGTTATCACAGAAGATGCAGCCTGAACTTCAGGCGATCCAGAAAAAATATAACGGAAAAAAAAGATCAGGCATCCATGATGGCAATGCAGGAAGAAACACAGGCAGTATATGAAAAATACGGTGTTTCCATGATGGGAAGCTGTGTGCAGATGCTGATCCAGATGCCATTGTTGTTTGCTCTTTACCGTGTATTTTTAAATGTTCCGGCATATGTATCCGGTGTAAAGAACAATTTCTCTACGCTGGTTGATGGAATTATGGCAACAAGCGGTTATCAGGATAAGATGACTCAGCTCGTTACAGATTTAAGAGTTATGACAACACCGGCAGCAGATTTTACAGTGTCAGATCCGACTGCACTTTCGAACTCTATTGTTGATGTTTTATACAAAATGAATTCAGCGGGATGGGAAAACTTAAAGAGTGCATTTCCTTCTTTGACGGATACCATCAATGCGACTTATGATACAGTTTCACATGTAAACAACTTTCTGGGACTGAATATTTCAGATACACCATGGCAGGTCATGACGACGAACTTTGCGTCACATAACTTCCTGTTTGTAGTATTAGCACTTCTTGTACCGGTTATTTCTTATCTGACCCAGGTACTTAACATTAAGCTGATGCCGCAGGTGCTCCGTCTAACGGAAATAGCGATAATGATATGGCTGCACAGCAGATGAAAATGATGAACCGCACTATGCCGATCTTTTCATTTGTAATGTGTTTTACCGTTCCTGTAGGTCTTGGTATTTACTGGATTGCCGGTGCCGTAGTACGAAGCGTTCAGCAGTTTTTTCTTAAATAAACATTTTGAGAAAATCAATCTTGAGGATATTATTAAGAAGAATCAGGAAAAGGCAAAGAAGAAACGTGAAAAAATGGGAATCGCTGAAAATCAGATTTCCAATGCTGCTAAGATCAATACAAGAAAAATTGATGAACCGAAAAAAGAAGAGAAGAAGTCTAACATGAGTGAGGCACAGCGCGAGCTTGAATTAGAGAAAGCAAATGCCGCAAAATCAAAGGCAAAAGCCGGAAGTATGGCCGCAAAAGCAAACATGGTCCGCGATTTTAATGAGAAAAACAGCAGAAAATAATAAGAAAGGACAGGGGTTTTGGATATGGAATATATTGAAATTTCAGCAAAAACAGTCGATGAAGCAATCACAGAAGCACTGGTAAAACTGGGGACAACCAGTGACAGAATCGAATATGAGATCGTTGAAAAAGGAAATAACGGATTTCTCGGCATCGGAAGAAAAGATGCAGTTATCAAAGTACGCAAGAAATATTCTGTGAATGATGATATCAAAGATTTCTTAAATAAAGTATTCGAAGCGATGGATTTAAAAGTTGAGATCGTTATGACTGCAGAGGAAAACAGCAATGTGATCAATGTTGATTTAAAAGGTGATGACATGGGCGTTCTGATCGGAAAAAGAGGACAGACCTTAGATTCTCTCCAGTACCTGACCAATCTTGCTGTTAATAAAAATGCAGAGAGCTTTGTAAAAGTAAAAATCGATACCGAAGATTACCGCAAGAGAAGAAGAGAGACATTAGAGAATCTTGCAAAGAATATTGCATACAAGGTAAAGAGAACAAAACGTCCGGTTTCTTTAGAGCCGATGAATCCTTATGAGAGAAGAGTGATTCATTCTACCTTGCAGAATGATAAGTTTGTGACAACACACAGCGAAGGAGACGAACCTTATCGTCATGTTGTTGTAACATTAAAGAGACAGTAAACAGGTTTTCATCCGTGTGTGATGAATGACACAGAAAATTCGTGGCGGATAAAGAAAACGTCCACGAATTTTTTTGTATATGGAAATGAGGTATTATGCGAACAGATACGATTGCTGCGATTGCAACAGCTATGTCAAGTTCAGGAATTGGTATAATAAGAATCAGTGGAGATGAGGCAGTCGGGATTGTCGACCGTATTTTTTCAATGAAAAACGGAAAAAAAATTATCTGATATGCCGACACATACGATTCATTATGGTCATATCAAAGATGGGGATGAAGTGATCGATGAAGTTATGGTTGTACTGATGCGGGCACCAAAAAGTTACACCAAAGAGGATACCGTGGAAATTGACTGTCACGGTGGTGTGTATGTCATGAAACGGGTGCTTGAGACAGTAATCAAATATGGTGCGCGTCCGGCAGAGCGGGAGAGTTTACAAAACGGGCATTTTTAAATGGACGGATCGATCTTGCACAGGCAGAGTCTGTCATAGATATTATTCATGCGAAAAATGAATTTGCATTAAAGAGTTCAGAACAACAGCTTTCCGGTTCACTTTCGGCTGCAGTAAGGAAAGTCCGTGAAAAATTGCTGCATGAGATCGCATTTATTGAGTCTGCATTAGATGACCCGGAGCACATCAGTTTAGATGGATATCCGGAAACACTTCATGGAATTGTGGAAGAAGCGCAGAAAGAGATTCAAAAGCTTCTTGCAAACAGTGACAATGGAAAAATTTTAAAAGAGGGTATTTCTACCGTCATTATTGGAAAACCGAATGCCGGAAAATCATCTCTTTTAAATACGCTCGTGGGAGAGGAGCGTGCTATCGTTACAGATATTGCTGGTACCACAAGGGATGTACTGGAAGAACAGATCAACTTAAATGGAATCATTTTAAATGTGATCGATACAGCGGGAATCCGTGAGACGGACGATGTTGTGGAAAAGATCGGCGTGGATCGTGCAAAAAAATATTTAAATGAGGCAGATCTGGCAATTTATGTTGTGGATACATCGACACAGTTGGATGAAAATGATTTTGAAATCATGGAACTCTTAAAGGACAGAAAAGCGATTGTTCTTTTGAATAAGTCAGATCTTACACCGGTTACCGACAGCGAATCGATCAGGAAACATCTGGATAAAAAAATGATTGCAATCTCTGCCAAAGAACAGACTGGCATTGAGGAACTTGAGGAGACAATCCGTGAGATGTTTTTCACTGGAGAGGTTACATTTAATGATGAGGTGTATATCACAAACATTCGCCATAAAACCGCTTTACAGGAAGCACGGAATAGTTTAAATTTAGTGGTGCAGAGTATCTTAGACGGAATGCCGGAAGATTTTTATTCCATTGATCTGATGAATGCGTATGAAGAACTGGGAAGTATCGTTGGTGAGGCAGTCGAAGATGATCTGGTGAATGAGATATTTAGTAAATTCTGTATGGGCAAATAGTTGTCGCCATTGGACGACAACTATTGGAAGAATGCAAAAGCGGCATTCTTCTGGCGTGTTGGAAAGAACTGTAAGAGAGGTAAAGCAGCATTCTTCCAGTGTGCTGGATTTGATTTAAGATAATTTAGAAAGAAGGATAAAAGATGCCTGCGATTGAAGAAAATTATGATGTGGTAGTTGTGGGTGCTGGGCATGCAGGATGTGAGGCGGCACTGGCATGTGCAAGGCTTGGACTGGAAACAATTATTTTTACGGTCAGCGTGGACAGTATTGCGATGATGCCTTGTAATCCGAATATTGGAGGAAGTTCAAAAGGCCATCTTGTAAGAGAAATCGATGCACTCGGCGGACAGATGGGTATCAACATTGACAAGACGTTTATACAGTCGAAGATGTTAAATAAGTCCAAGGGGCCGGCGGTACATTCTCTGCGTGCACAGGCAGATAAAGTGAATTACAGCATGGAAATGCGGAAAACGCTTCAGAACACAGAGCATCTTACAATCCGGCAGGCGGAAGTGGCGGAGATCATTACAGTTCCGGCAAATTCTGCTGATGGAGAAACAGCTGCTGTAGAAAAAAAAGATGGACAGATGGTTGAGATTAATGGTGAGCTTCAGAAAATTACCGGGGTAAAGACTGTTTCCGGTGGAGTTTATCATTGTAAGGCAGTTGTGCTCTGTACGGGAACTTATTTGAGAGCGCGTTGTCTGACCGGAGAGATGATTACTTATACCGGACCGAATGGTCTGATGGCAGCAAATCATCTCACGGATTCCTTGAAAGCACATGGAATCGAGATGTTCCGTTTTAAGACGGGAACACCTGCGAGAGTGGATAAGCGTTCTCTGGATTTTTCAAAAATGCAGGAGCAAAAAGGGGATGAGAGGGTAGTTCCGTTTTCTTTTACGACAAATCCGGAGGATGTGCAGATTGATCAGGTTTCCTGCTGGCTGACGTATACGAATCCAAAGACGCATGAGATCATCCGTGCAAATCTGGATCGTTCCCCGATTTATGCTGGAATTATTGAGGGAACCGGTCCGCGTTACTGCCCGTCGATTGAGGATAAAGTGGTAAAATTTGCAGACAAAGACCGTCATCAGATTTTTATTGAGCCGGAAGGAATCAATACCAATGAGATGTATGTCGGTGGTATGTCATCTTCTCTGCCGGAGGATGTGCAGCATGAGATGTACCGTACATTGCCTGGAATGGAGCATGTAAAAATTGTGCGAAATGCATATGCAATTGAGTATGACTGCATTAACCCAGACCAGCTTTATGCATCATTGGAATTTAAAAAGATTAAAGGACTTTTTTCCGGTGGACAGTTTAACGGAAGCAGCGGCTATGAGGAAGCAGCATGCCAGGGACTGATTGCAGGTATCAATGCGGCTATGAGCATTTTAGGAAAAGAACCACTGGTTTTAGACCGCTCGGAGGCTTATATTGGAGTGCTGATTGATGATCTTGTGACCAAAGAAAATCATGAGCCATACCGGATGATGACTTCGCGTGCGGAGTATCGTCTGCTGTTGAGACAGGATAATGCAGATCTGCGCCTGACGAAAAAAGGTTATGAAATTGGCCTGATTTCAAAAGAGCGTTATGACTGGGTATGTAAAAAGGAAGAACTGATTGCACAGGAAATCGAGCGAGTGGCGAAAGTAAAGATCGGCGCAAATAAAAAAGTACAGGAATTACTGGAAAGTTACGATAGTATTCCTCTGAACACCGGAACATTTTTAACAGAACTGATCCGCAGACCGGAACTGGATTATGATAAACTTGCACCGATTGATCCGGAGCGACCGGATCTTCCGGCAGAAGTTGCCGAGCAGGTAAACATCAGCATCAAATATGATGGCTACATTAAGCGTCAGATGAAACAGGTCGAGAGTTTTAAAAAACTGGAAAAGAAAAAGATTCCGGAAAACTTTAACTATGATGATGTACCGAGTCTGCGTATTGAGGCTCGTCAGAAATTAAAGACCTATTCACCGACTTCCATCGGACAGGCATCCCGTATTTCGGGAGTATCACCGGCGGATGTGTCAGTGTTACTTGTGTATATGGAGCAGATGAAATATCATGAGAAAGAGTCTGCAGAATGATAGAAAGACGAAACATATCTGTAACGGCAATGGTATTTTATAAAAGAAAAAAAGTATATCGAGATATGAGTGTTGGATATGCATACTAAGAGAGAATGGAGATCAGAATGAGTTATAATCTGGAACAGTTTAAAGATGGATTAAAAGAACTTCAGATCGAGTTGAACGAGAAACAGATCAGTCAGTTCCTTAAGTACTATGAACTTCTGGTAGAAACGAATAAGGTAATGAATCTGACCGCCATCACGGAATTTGATGAGGTGGTAGAAAAACATTTTTTAGACAGTCTTTCTTTGTGCCGTGTATATGATCTAAAAATTGATGCTAAAATTTTAGATCTTGGAACCGGGGCAGGATTTCCGGGAATCCACTTAAGATTGCATTTCCAAATTTAGAGTTAGTGCTTGCCGATTCCTTAAACAAAAGGATTAAGTTTTTAAACCAGGTGATTGATGAACTGGAACTGAAAGATATTACTGCCGTTCATGCAAGAGCAGAAGAACTGGGAAGAAATAAAGATTACAGAGAACAGTTTGATGTATGCGTTTCCCGCGCGGTTGCAAATCTTTCTTCACTCAGTGATACTGCATCCCATTTGTGAAGGTTGGAGGAAAATTTATTTCCTATAAGTCCGGCAGTATTGAGGAAGAAGTAGCAGAGGCAAAAAAAGCTGTTTTCGTTCTGGGTGGAAAAGTGACGGATGTGTATAAATTTGATCTGTATGAGCAGAAACGATCTTTTGTTGTGATCGATAAGGAAAAACACACACCGAAAGCATATCCGAGGAAAGCCGGCACTCCGACAAAGGAGCCGTTACACTAAAATAATAAGGGTAAAAGAAAGACATTTTATAAAAAAATAAAGTGTCATAAATAGAAAAACATTTTGTAAGAAAATAAAGTGTCATAAATAGAAAAACACTTTGCGTGAAAGCATCGTGTTATCGATCAAAAAAGTGACTGTGAAAAATTCCGAACAGTCACTTTTTTTGTATATTCATGTATTATTTTTCTTCACGTTCGAAAAGCATACGAATCACTTCTGCCAATTTATCCGGTGCCTCTAACTGAGGAAGATGTTTTACATTGGAAATATAGGCAGTTTCAATCATGGAACTTTGCTTTGCATAGCTTGTTACGATCTGAACGGAATCTGGATTACTTCTGCTTTCCACAACATAGAAAGGGATGGAAAGTTTCTTGAGTGCATGTAAAATACAGTTATCCATGTACTGGCCTTCAATGCTTGCCATTAAATATTTTCCGTGGCTGCCATTCATGTGGGAAGCTTCGTAGTAAGCATCTAACATTTTAGAAGAGGCAAGCTGCGGTTTGTTAAAATATTCTGTATAAAATAATTTCTGGATATTTTTTTCATGTGTTTTTACATTGTAAATAAATGTTCCAAGAATAGGAACTTCCAGTAATGCCTTCTTTAAAGTAGAAGAGTTACTCGGTGTTCGGTTGAATTTTTCCGGCATTGGCGGATTGATCGCAATGATCTTATGGAACAGATGATTATTCATGTTTTCTGCCAACGTTACAAAGGAAATAGAAGAACCGGTTGCAATTACAGTCGGGGCATCTTTGATAACTTCTTTTACAAAATCTGTAATAAGCTGAACATATAAATAGTTGGTGTAGGTCAGATAAGGTTTCTCGGAACGTCCACAGCCTAAGAGGTCGATCGTATATACCGTATGCTGTTTTTCAAGTTTCTTTGCATAACGGCACCACTCATAAGAAGAACTGAGTGGACTAAGATCATGTATTAATAAAACAGGTGTCCCGGAACCACGTCTTGTGTAATATATTTTGCCATTCTTCCAATCAAAAAAATTACCATTTTCCGTCTTTAATATATTTTTCATTGAAGCTGTAAAATCAATGAAACGATTTACTAAATGGATGGTTCCGGCGGCAAATGCAGTTAACAGAAAAAAGTGTCTGATGTTTTTTTTCATACTTTTATTCATAAATGCCTCCATATCTGCCAAATAACAGGCGTTTTTTTATAATAATATTATAGCCGCTTTTGTCTTCTTATACAAATAAATTTTATATTTTATCTTTTCAATAATGTAAATTTAGTATAAAATAAAAATGGTCTATTATTTATGTAATATAAAACGTATGTTCGAAGGAAGTATATGATAAGTGAGTATTTAAAAAAATTTCAGTCGGAGCTGATGTCGAATAAAGAAGAGATTCATAAGTCAGTCGAGGCACTGGAATTGCAGATTAAGGAAAATAAGGCATTTATAAAGCTTTTAAAAGAGGAAAATGATTCAAATTATGAATCATTTAGTCCAAGGGATGTTAATCCGAAGGGCAGAGAACAGATCCAGCATTTAGAAGATCAGCAGAAGCTTTTACAGGAACAGTTAGATACCAGAAAAAAAGAATATGTATCCTGCATTGCAAAGTTGGACGAATTAAATGAGGCAATCGCTGAATTAGAACAGAAGATAAATGATAGTGATTCAGATATCAGTGATGATATATTGCGTCTCAAGTTATTGGAGACGCAGGAAAATGAGAGGCAGCGTATATCAAGGGAATTGCATGATTCAACCGTGCAGAATCTGACGAGTCTGGTTCATAAAACTGAATTATGCAGTAAGTTGATTGATATGGATAAAGTCCGGTGTAAACTGGAATTAAATATCATGTCTAAGACGCTGCGGGACATTATCAATGATACACGGAACATGATTTATAATTTGCGACCGATGTCATTTGATGATATTGGCCTGGAAGTTACCATTGAACGTGCATTAGAGAAGTTAGAGAGCAGTGAAACAAAAAAGATAAATTTTTCTGTAGTTGGTGAGTCATATAAAATTAATCCTGTTATTGGAATTACATTGTTAAGGATTATACAGGAGGCATGCAGCAACGCAATCCGCCATGCAGATTGTTCCATAATAAAAAGTTGTATTAAATTATCAACCGGGAACAATCATACTTTCTATTGAAGATGATGGAAAGGGATTTGCATATGAAGAAACGGAGTGTAGTTGTAAAGCCGATAATTCAGGATTTGGTTTACTATGATGAAAGAAAGGGTATACCTTTTATCTGGAAAAATAGACATTCATTCGAAAATAAATGTGGGACGAAATCCAGGTTGAAGTTCCGATT
>ENA-OQAN01000162-OQAN01000162.1-human-gut-metagenome-genome-assembly--contig:-NODE-162-length-36098-cov-2.026132_pt1 | contig 36098 bp, 40 predicted proteins | sample MGYA00242735_ERZ504527 | MGnify/ENA primary metagenome ERZ504527 (study PRJEB26092, sample SAMD00036230) | human gut metagenome | host: Homo sapiens | study: EMG produced TPA metagenomics assembly of... | reverse complement strand
ATTCCATGGAGGTGTTCAATGAGCGTACGTAGCACGTATTTTAAAAGAAGCGCGTGACCAAGGCGTTTAACTGCTTTGGACTTTGCCCAAGGAATCTTCGATGACTTTATCGAACTTCATGGCGACCGTAATTTCCGTGACGATGGTGCCATTATTGGTGGTATTGGTCGTTTAAATGGCCAAGCGGTTACTGTAGTGGGTATCCAAAAAGGTAGAAACCTACAAGATAACCTTAACCGTAACTTTGGGCAACCTCATCCAGAGGCTATCGTAAGGCTCTTCGCCTCATGAAACAGGCTGAAAAGTTTGGACGTCCAGTTGTTACCTTTATCAATACTGCAGGTGCTTATCCTGGTGTTGGAGCAGAGGAACGTGGACAAGGTGAGGCAATTGCGCGTAACCTTATGGAAATGAGTGATCTTAAGGTGCCAATTATTGCCATCATCATTGGTGAAGGTGGTTCGGGAGGAGCTCTTGCCTTGGCGGTAGCCGATAAGGTTTGGATGCTTGAAAATACCATCTATCTATCTTGAGTCCGGAAGGGTTTGCGACTATTCTCTGGAAAGATGGCTCACGTTCAGAAGAGGCAGCAGAGTTGATGAAGATTACATCAGGCGAGTTGCTTAATATGGGAATCGTTGATAAGGTGATTCCAGAACGTGGTTACTTTACAAGTGAAATTATTGAAGCAATTAAGACAGCAATTGTAGATGAGTTGGCAGAATTAAGCCAATTATCAACAGAGGACTTGCTTGAAGCGCGTTATCAACGTTTTAGAAAATACTAAAAAACATTGGGATATATCCCAATGTTTTTAAACGGTATGACGTTCGAAGGCTTGGTCTGAGATACCTTGTTCGAGGATAAGTTTAGCCCATTCCTTAGCTGAATGAAGACTGTGATCCTTGTAGTTACCACAAGATTCAATGGTAGTTCCTGGAACATCTTCCCATGTAATCTCGTTAGCAATAGCTTCAAGACTAGATTTGATAACTTTAGCAATTTCTGTAGGATCTTGTTTACCCCACATAATCATATGGAAGCCTGTACGGCAACCAAATGGTGAGCAATCAATAAGTCCATCGATACGTTGACGGATCAGTTTAGCGAGTAGGTGTTCGATAGTGTGAAGACCACCTGTGTCAATACTATTTTCATTAGGTTGAATCAAACGGATATCAAAGTTTGTAATGATATCTCCTTTAGGTCCAACTTCCTCTGAAATAAGACGCACATAAGGTGCTTTTACAATGGTGTGATCAAGTTCAAAACTTTCAACAGTAACGTCTTTTGGCATGGTAATACCTCCCTATTCTAATAGAGTTATGATACCATAAAATCAGTTTAAAGTTCTAGTATATATTTGAGAAATCGCTATAAATATGATACACTAGAAGACGGTTTTCTTTAGGGAAACCTTAGAAAAGTTGAGGTAAAGACATGATAAACATGATAATTTTAGTTGTCTTTGCACTCATTGGTTTAGTCGTTGGATATTTAGCAATTTCTATTAAACTTAGCAAAGCTAAGGAACAAGCAGAAACTACCTTGCTAAAGGCAGAACAAGACGCTGTGAACCTTCGTAGTCAGGCAGAGCATGATGCAGATCATCTGCGTGTGACTGCTGAACGCGAGAGTAAGGCTCAACGTAAAGAGTTCTTGTTAGAAGCAAAAGAGGAAGCTAGAAAATATCGAGAAGATATTGAAAAAGAATTCAAATCTGAACGTCAAGAGCTTAAACAGATGGAAAATCGTTTGACAGAACGTGCCACTAGCCTTGATCGTAAGGATGAAAATCTATCAAGTAAAGAACTTGCCCTCGAGAAGAAAGAGCAGAGTCTTGCTGACAAATCTAAACATCTTAATGAGCGTGAAGAGAATGTGACTCAGTTGGAGGCTGAGAAGCAGGCTGAACTTGAACGTGTTGGTCAAATGACCATTGCAGAAGCGCGTGAGGTAATCTTAACGGAGACTGAGAATAATCTGACTCATGAGATTGCAACACGTATCAAAGATGCAGAAGCACAGGTTAAAGATACTGTTGATAAGAAAGCCAAAAACGTGTTGGCGCAAGCTATGCAACGCTTGGCTGGAGATTATGTTACTGAACAAACAGTAACTACTGTTCACCTTCCAGATGACAATATGAAAGGTCGTATCATTGGACGTGAGGGGCGTAACATCCGTACGCTTGAAAGTCTAACAGGTATTGACGTTATTATTGACGATACTCCAGAAGTGGTTGTCCTTTCTGGTTTCGATCCCGTTCGTCGTGAAATTGCACGTATGACTCTCGAAGCCTTGATTAAGGATGGACGCATCCATCCAGCTCGTATTGAAGAGTTGGTTGAGAAGAGCCGTCAGGAAATGGATAACCGTATCCGTGAATATGGTGAAGAGGCAGCCTACGAAATTGGCGCTATGAATCTTCACCCTGATTTGATCAAGATTATGGGACGCTTGCAGTTCCGTACGTCGTATGGTCAAAACGTACTTCGTCACTCAGTTGAAGTTGGTAAACTAGCAGGTATCATGGCTGGTGAATTGGGTGAGAATGTTGCCCTCGCTCGTCGTGCTGGTTTCCTTCACGATATGGGGAAAGCCATTGACAAAGAAGTCGAAGGTAGTCACGTAGAGATTGGTGCTGAGTTTGCACGTAAGTACAAAGAACATCCAGTTGTGGTTAACGCTATTGCCAGCCACCATGGCGATGTAGAACCTGAGAGCGTCATTGCAGTTATTGTAGCTGCAGCAGATGCTTTGAGTTCGGCTCGTCCAGGGGCTCGTAATGAATCTGTTGAGAATTACGTCAAACGCCTTCGTGATTTGGAAGAAATTGCATCAAGCTTTGACGGTGTTCAAACAAGCTTCGCCCTTCAAGCTGGTCGTGAGATTCGTATTATGGTTCATCCAAACAAAATCTCAGATGATGAAGTTACAATCTTGTCTCACAAGGTACGTGAACAAATCGAGAAGAACTTGGATTACCCAGGAAATATTAAGGTTACAGTCATTCGTGAATTCCGTGCAGTTGACTATGCCAAATAAGATAAGAGAGCCGCAAGGCTTTTTTATTTTGCACTTGATACTGAAAGGTTGTATTCTTTTTGAAAATGTAAGAACTTTCTTATCAAATTGCGTCATTTTGGTAGATTAGTATTTTATAATGAAATATTTTGATTTTTTTGACTGATTTTAGTTGACAGTTATTAAAAATTGAGTATAATAGATTCTGTAAACGATTACAGAAGGAGAGATTATGCTAAAGTCTGAACGTAAGCAGATTATCTTGTCTCAGTTGAAACAAGATGGTTTTGTCACTTTGGAAAACCTAACTGTTTTGTTAAGTGATACTTCCGAGTCGACGATTCGTCGTGACTTGGACGAGTTAGCGGCAGATGGCCAACTTAAACGTGTTCATGGTGGTGCTGAAAGCATTCATGGTCTAAAGGAAGAAATTGCCAATAGTCAAAAAGCTATTAGAAACGTTCAAGAAAAGGCTCAGTTAGCTGGTTATGCTGCCGATTTGATTAAGGAAGGTGATGTCGTCTTTCTTGAGGCTAGTACAACAAATGAACTTTTGATTCCACATTTGGCCAATCGTCAGGTAACGGTTGTGACTAATTCTATCCATCATGCGGTTAAGCTGGTAGATCTTGGTGTTAGCACTAGGATTGTTGGAGGAAAGGTTAAACATTCAACGGATGCGTCTATTGGAAGTACTGCTCAAGAGCAAATCAGACAACTGAATTTTGATTGTGCTTTCATTGGTGCTAATGGCGTTGATGCTCATTATTTCACCACACCAGACATGGAAGAGGCAGTTATCAAACGGACGGTTATAGCTAATGCGCAAAAAGCCTATGTTCTAGCTGATGCCTCTAAACTTGGTCAGATTACCTATGCTAAGGTAGCTGAGGTTGAAAAAGTAACCATAATTACAAATGCTTCGGAAGAAGAGCTCCTAAAAGAATTAAAAGAGAAAACGAGGGTTATTGAAGTATGATTTATACTGTAACGCTGAATCCATCAATCGACTTCATTGTTCGTATCGATAAAGTAGAGATTGGTGAAGTTAACCGTATGGAGAGTGATGATAAGTTCGCTGGCGGTAAGGGTATTAATGTTAGTCGTATTTTGCAACGCTTAGGTGTTGATAATACTGCAACGGGCTTCATCGGTGGTTTTACAGGACGTTTTGTGACAGATGGTTTGGATGCAGAGGGCATTAAAACCAAGTTTGTAGCAGTGGATCAAGACACACGTATTAATGTTAAAATCAAGGCTGACCAAGAAACTGAAATTAATGGTGCAGGACCTGTCATTAATGAGTATCAATTGGCTGAATTGGAAGCAGTTCTTTCAAGTGTAAGTGCCGATGATGTGGTTGTTTTTGCTGGATCAGCACCAAGCAATCTTGGAAATAAGGTCTATAACAAATTGATTCCACTAGTGCGTGAAACGGGTGCACAGGTTGTCTGTGACTTTGAAGGACAAACCTTGCTTGATTCCTTGGCTTACCAACCACTCTTGGTTAAACCAAATAACCATGAGTTAGAAGCTATTTTCAATGTCAAACTTAATGGTTTGGCTGATGTTGAAAAATATGCGCGTGAAATCCTTGCTAAGGGGGCACAGAACGTTATCATCTCAATGGCAGGTGATGGAGCGCTGCTTGTCACACCAGAGGCTGCTTATTTTGCCAAACCAATCAAGGAACAGTTAAAAACTCTGTTGGTGCGGGTGACTCTATGGTTGCTGGTTTCACTGGTGAGTTTGTTAAATCTGGTGATCCGATTGAGGCTCTCAAGTGGGGAGTAGCGTGTGGAACATCTACAGCTTTCTCAGATGACTTAGCGACAATTGAATTTATTAAAGAAACATACAATAAAGTAGAGGTAGAAAAACTATGAAAATTCAGGATTACTGAACAAAAAAGTAATGTTGCTTGACCTTCAAGCAACTACAAAAGAAGCTGCTATCGATGAAATGATTAACAGCTTGGTTGACAATGGTGTTGTGACTGACTTTGATGTTTTCAAAGCAGGTATTATGGCTCGTGAAGCACAAACATCAACTGGTTTGGGTGATGGAATCGCTATGCCACACAGCAAAAATGCTGCAGTAAAAGAAGCAACAGTACTTTTTGCTAAATCTAATAAAGGTGTAGATTACGAATCACTTGATGGTCAACCTACAGACCTCTTCTTTATGATTGCTGCTCCAGAGGGAGCAAATGACACTCACTTGGCAGCCCTTGCTGAGTTGTCAAAATACCTTATGCAAGATGGTTTTGCAGATCGTTTGCGTAAGGTGACTTCTCCAGATGAAGTGATTGCTGCTTTCAATACGGGTGAAGAAGAAGCACAAGCTGAGGAAGCTAAGAAAGCACAAGCTGTTAAAGAAGCAGCTTCAAGCGATAAACCACTTATCGTAGCCGTAACAGCTTGTACAACTGGTATTGCTCACACTTACATGGCTGAAGAATCACTAATTAAAACAGGTGAAGAAATGGGTGTCAATGTTCGTGTTGAAACTAACGGTGCTTCAGGTGTCGGAACACCTTTGACTGCCGAAGAAATCAGTAAGGCTGTAGGTGTTATCGTAGCAGCAGACAAGGCAGTTGAAACAGCACGTTTCGATGGTAAAAAATTGCTTTCTAAACCAGTCGCAGCAGGTATTCGTCAACCTCAAGAATTAATCCAAAATATCTTGGATGGTAAGGCTGAAGTCTTCCATGCCGAAAATGCTGGAGCTGCTCAAGAATCAAGTGAGAAATTGAGCCTCGGTGGTGCCTTCTATAAACACTTGATGAGTGGGGTATCACAAATGCTTCCATTCGTTATCGGTGGTGGTATCATGATTGCGCTTGCCTTCTTACTTGACCAAATCATGGGTGTTCCTAAAGATCAATTGTCACAACTTGGTTCTTACCATGAAATTGCTGCTCAATTCAAGGCAATTGGTGGCGCTGCCTTTGGCTTCATGCTTCCAGTACTTGCAGGTTACATTGCTTACTCTATCGCTGAAAACCAGGTTTGGTATCAGGTTTCGTAGCTGGTGCTATTGCTTCAAGTGGTGCAGCCTTTGGTGGTGTTCCATTTGCTTCAGGTGGTAAAGCAACCCTTGCCCTTGCTGGCGTATCTTCAGGTTTCCTTGGAGCTCTTGTTGGTGGTTTCCTTGCAGGTGGTGTTATCCTTGTTCTTCGTAAACTCTTGGCAGGTATTCCACGTGCCCTTGAAGGAATCCGTTCTATCTTGCTCTTGCCACTTCTTGGTGTATTTGCTACTGGTTTCTTGATGTTGGCAGTAAATATCCCAATGGCAGCAATTAATACTGGTCTTAATAACTTCTTGTCAAGCTTGTCAGGAAGCTCAGCCGTACTACTTGGTCTCCTTGTTGGTGGTATGATGGCAGTGGATATGGGTGGACCAGTCAACAAAGCAGCTTATGTCTTTGGTACAGGTACTCTCGCAGCAACAGTAACTTCAGGTGGTTCAGTTGTTATGGCAGCAGTTATGGCGGCTGGTATGGTTCCTCCGTTGGCAGTATTTGTAGCAACACTCTTGTTTAAAGATAAATTTTCTGAAGAAGAACGCAACTCTGGTTTGACAAACATCGTTATGGGACTCTCATTCATCACTGAAGGTGCGATCCCATTTGGTGCAGCTGACCCAGCACGCGCTATCCCAAGCTTTATCGTCGGTTCAGCTCTTACAGGTGCTCTTGTAGGTATGGCAGGAATCAAATTGATGGCACCACACGGAGGTATCTTCGTTATTGCCCTCACATCAAATGCCCTTCTCTACCTTCTCTTCATCTTGATTGGTGCTGTGGTATCAGGTATCCTCTTCGGATTCCTCCGTAAACCACTAGATAAATAAGATATGACAAAACAATCTCGTTGTGACGGGGTTGTTTTTTGTGTCGTAGCAGATTTTTGTCAGGGTACCTATTTTATGATAAAGTATAGGCAGAAATGGCTATCTAGTAGCTAATACGCTGTATAAAGCAACATAAGAGGTAAAATATGGTAAAAGAATACGATTATATTGTCATTGGTGGTGGTTCTGGTGGTATTGCCAGTGCCAATCGTGCTGCCATGCATGGTGCTAAGGTTATTCTCTTTGAAGGAAAAGAGGTCGGTGGTACCTGTGTCAATGTAGGTTGTGTGCCTAAAAAGGTCATGTGGTATGGTGCTCAGGTTGCTGAAACCCTTCACCGTTATGCAGGTGAGTACGGTTTTGATGTGACGATTAATAAGTTTGATTTTGCAACGCTTAAGCCAATCGTCAGGCTTATATCGACCGTATCCATGGTTCTTATGAGCGTGGTTTTGATAGCAATGGCGTTGAACGTGTATACGAGTATGCAAGATTTGTTGACCCTCATACGGTTGAAGTAGCGGGTGAGCGTTATACAGCACCCCATATCCTTATTGCGACTGGTGGTCACGCCCTTTATCCAAACATCCCAGGTAGTGAATATGGGATTACCTCCGATGGTTTCTTTGAACTAGATGAGGTGCCAAAACGTACAGCTGTTATTGGTGCTGGCTACATCGCCGTTGAGGTTGCTGGTGTTCTCAATGCTCTTGGAAGTGATACACACCTCTTTGTGCGTAAAGATCGTCCATTGCGTACCTTTGATAAGGATATCGTTGATGTTTTAGTTGATGAAATGGCTAAATCTGGTCCGACCCTCCATACGCATGCTAATGCGACAGAGGTAGTGAAGAATGCAGATGATTCCTTGACCATTAGTTTCGATAATGGAGAAACGATTACTGTTGATTGCCTCATCTGGGCTATTGGACGCGCAGCCAACACCTCTGGTTTTGGTCTTGAAAAGACAGGTGTTAAACTGACTGAAAAAGGAACAATCTATTCGGATGAGTTTGAAAATACATCTGTTCCTGGAATCTATGCCCTTGGCGATGTAACTGGTAAACTTGATTTGACACCAGTTGCAGTCAAGGCTGGACGTCAATTGTCAGAGAGACTCTTCAACAATAAAGCTGATGCTAAGCTTGATTACACTGATGTAGCCACCGTGGTCTTTAGCCATCCAGTTATTGGTTCTGTTGGCTTGACTGAAGAAAAAGCAATCGCTAAGTATGGTGCGGAGAATATTAAGGTTTATAAATCTAGTTTCACACCAATGTATACGGCCCTTGGAGACAATCGTCAGCCTTCAACTATGAAATTAGTAACGCTTGGTGAGGATGAAAAAATCATTGGCCTTCACGGTATTGGCTATGGTGTTGATGAGATGATTCAAGGTTTCTCTGTGGCCATTAAGATGGGAGCAACTAAGGCTGATTTTGATAATACGGTTGCCATTCACCCAACAGGTTCAGAAGAATTTGTGACGATGAGATAGAAAAGTGAAGTCTGTTAACCGAGAGTTTCAGACCTTTCTTTGTGTCTGAATGGCTTCAATTGAAAGTAATCGCAAGGGAATTCCCTTGCGAATTTCCATAGCCTTTTTGGCTATGGAAACCATCCATCCAACAGGTTCAGAAGAATTTGTGACGATGAGATAGAAAAGTGAAGTCTGTTAACTGAGAGTTTCAGACTATTCTTTGTGTTCAAATAGCAGCCTACACTTTGTGTAAAGCTATAGACTGTCTAAATAAAAAAGGCCTTCAGGCCTTATTTTATTTAATTAAGTAGTTTCTTACTTCTGAGATAAAGTAAAGAGATCCAGTGACAACAAATAAGTCATCAGGATTTGCTGATTCAGCTTGTGCTAGCCAGTCTCTATAGTCGGCTACACGTTTGAAGTCTTTGGGATAGTCATTCAAGGGCAGTGCCTCAAAAAGGTCAAAGCTGGTTACCGTTATATCATAATCTTTCAATTCCTCTAGTAAGTCTGCCAAAGGCTTTCGTCTAAGTCCTGCAAAGAGGATGTGTACCCTACGATTAGCGAAGTTATCTTTTAGTACCTGTTTTAAGCTAGCAATTCCTTGAGGATTATGAGCACCATCTAGGTAAATGTTATTTCCTATCCACTCACTACGACCAGGCCAATGCGTCTCTTCGATTCCTTCTTGGATGCTCTTATCGGTAATCTTAGAAAATGTTTGAGCTAGGAGATGGGCAGCAGTGACAGCTAGCCCAGCATTGTTTTCTTGATGCTGTCCTAACATTGGTAGCTTAAGATTTGGACTTTCCCAATGGTCATAAGAAATTTGGATCGTTTGATTGTCCTTCGGAAGCAGCTGAATTTCCCTATCAATGATGGCTAAAGGAGCTTGTAGGTCATGTGATTTTTGGTTGAAGAAATGTTCAACTTCTGCAGAGACACGACCAAGTAAGATAGGTGTGTTTTTTCGCATGACGCCTGCCTTATGATTGGCAATGTCCAAAAGGCTATCGCCCAAGGTCTCAGTGTGATCAAAGCCAATCGAAGTACAGATGACAAGCTCTGGCGAAAGAACATTGGTCGAATCAAGTCGTCCACCAATTCCAGCTTCAATGATAGCAATATCAACCTGTTTAAGGTCAAAGTAGAGGAACATGAGTAAGGTGACCAATTCAAATTCCGTTGGTCTGCCAAAATTAGTGTGCTCTTCTAAATCACTGAGGATAACCTGGCTTTCGCGACAAGCTAATCAAATCCTTATCAGGAATTTCTGTGCCGTTAATACTAATACGTTCGTTGAAGCGAGTGATATAAGGGGAGGTGAAAGTCCCGACCTGATAGCCTGACTTTGTTAGGATATTTTGTAGGTAGCTAGTTGTTGATCCCTTACCGTTGGTCCCGACTATATGCACCGTTGGAAAGTGAGTCTGAGGATTTCCGGCTTGTTTCAAGAGCCAACGCATACGTTCGAGTTGAGGGCGACGGCCATTGCCCTTGAAAGAATGGATAAAATTTAGAGTTTCTGTATAGTTCATAGGATTATAGAAAAAAGGCAGGGTTTCCTAGCCTTTTATATGTTTTAGTTAGAAGCGGCATCACCAGTTGTTGCGCCACCAGTAGTCGCATTGCCAGATGTTGTGTCTGCAGTAGCTGCTGATGAAGAGGTAGTCGTATTGCCACCCGTTGTTGTATCTGCAGATGACGAATAGGTGTTAGTTCCTGCTTGGCTACTTGTTTCTGTTTCTGAATCAGTCGCATTTCCATAACTAGATGAGGTAGCACTTGATTCTTGAGTCTTATTATTGCCTTCTTTGATGACTACAGTTGATTGATTGGCTGATGAATCAGAAGTGTCCTTATTTTTAGAGGCTGTGAAATTCATGATGGTGATTGAAGCCACGATGATTGACAAAATTGTCCCGACGGCAGTAAGGACTTTTTGGAAGGCAGTGAAGCCTTTTGTAACGTGTTCGGTCACCTTTGGGGCAGATTTTTTTTCTTCTTTTGATGAATGATTACGGCGTGAGTAATTTTCAGACATGATGCTCTCCTTAAAAATATTTCGTACTTTCTATTATATGATTTTCTCGCAAAAATTGCTAAAAAAATTATGCTATAATAAATAGTAAATAAAAATCGAGGAAAAATCATGATTTATTTTGATAATTCGGCCACGACGGTGCCTTATCCAGAGGCACTTAGAACCTATCAAGAAGTGGCTACTAAAATTTTTGGGAACCCATCCAGCCTACACCAATTAGGAACATCTGCGACACGTATTTTGGAGGCTTCTCGTAAGCAAGTTGCGGAACTCATTGGAAAATCAGCCGATGAGATTTTCTTTACGTCTGGAGGAACCGAAGGTGATAACTGGGTCATCAAAGGTGTAGCTTTTGAAAAAGAGCCTTACGGCAAACACATCATTGTTTCTGATATTGAACACCCTGCGGTAAAAGAATCTGCCAAATGGCTTTCAGAGCATGGTTTCGAGGTGTCTTATGCACCAGTAAATGAGCAAGGGTTTGTGGATGTTGAAGCTCTTGCTGAATTATTACGCCCTGACACGATCTTGGTTTCGGTTATGGCTGTTAATAATGAAATCGGATCAATTCAACCTATTCAAGCCATCTCAGATCTCTTGGCTAATGAGCTACCATATCTTTCCATGTGGATGCTGTTCAGGCTATTGGAAAGATTCCAGTATCGTCCTATTTAACTGACCGTGTAGATTTTGCGACTTTTTCTGGTCACAAGTTCATGCTGTTCGTGGTGTCGGTTTTGTCTACAAAAAGGCAGGGAAAAAGATTACGCCACTCTTAACCGGTGGTGGTCAAGAAAAAGATTTTCGTTCAACGACTGAAAATGTTGCCGGCATTGCGAGTATGGCCAAGGCCTTGCGCTTGGTCACTGACAAAGAGGAATTTTCTCTTCCTAAAATTGCCAAGATGAAAAAGATTATCTTTGACGAATTGGCTAAGTACCAGGATATTACTATTTTCTCAGGTGAGGGTGAGGATTTTGCTCCCAATATTTTGACCTTTGGAATCAAGGGTGTTCGTGGTGAAGTTATTGTCCATGCTTTTGAAGAGCATCAAATCTATATTTCAACGACATCAGCATGTTCATCTAAGGCGGGGAAACCAGCGGGGACTCTCATTTCTATGGGTGTACCGACTAAGTTAGCCCAAACAGCTGTTCGTATCAGTCTTGATGATGACAATGATATGGGACAGGTGGAACAGTTCCTCACGATTTTCAAGCAGGTCTACGCCAAGACACAAAAAGTGAGATAGCAAGATTTAAGCGATTAAACAATAAAACTAAATTCACATTTAAAAGGAAAAGGAATGACACTAACATATTCAGAAATTATGGTTCGCTATGGTGAATTGTCTACCAAGGGCAAGAACCGTATGCGCTTTATCAATAAACTTAGAAATAATATTAAAGATGTCCTATCCATCTATCCAGAAGTTAAAGTGACTTTTGATCGAGATCGTGGACATATCTACCTCAATGGTACAGACTACGAGCCAGTAGCAGAGTCTTTGAAGCAAATTTTTGGTATTCAAGCCTTTAGTCCTGTTTACAAGTTTGAAAAAGATGTCGAAGTTTTGAAAAAAGCTGTTCAAGACATTATGACTGGACTCTATCGTGATGGTCTCACTTTTAAAGTAACTGCCAAACGTAGTGACCATGACTTTGTTCTCGACAGTCGCGAGCTCAATCTTACTTTAGGAAATGCAGTCTTTGATGTATTGCCTGACATTAAGGCTCAGATGAAGGGACCAGATGTCAATCTTAAGGTAGAAATTCGTGCCGAGGCGGCTTATATTTCTCACGAGGAAATCAAAGGAGCAGGCGGTCTACCTGTAGGTACTGCTGGTAAAGGAATGCTCATGCTTTCAGGTGGGATTGATTCGCCAGTGGCAGGTTATCTTGCCCTTAAACGTGGTGTGGATATTGAAGCTGTCCACTTTGCAAGTCCTCCTTACACTAGTCCTGGAGCTCTTAAAAAGGCTCAAGATTTGACCCGTAAGTTGACTAAATTTGGTGGTAATATTCAGTTCATCGAAGTACCATTTACTGAAATTCAAGAGGAAATCAAAGAAAAAGCACCAGAAGCTTATTTGATGACCTTGACACGTCGCTTTATGATGCGTATTACTGACCGTATTCGTGAAGAACGCCGAGGCCTTGTGATTATCAATGGTGAAAGTCTTGGTCAGGTTGCTAGTCAGACTATGGAGTCTATGCAGGCGATTAATGCTGTTACATGTACGCCAGTGATTCGCCCGGTTGTCACTATGGACAAGTTGGAAATCATTGATTTGGCACAAAAAATTGATACCTTTGACATTTCCATCCAACCTTTTGAGGATTGCTGTACCATCTTTGCACCTGACCGTCCAAAGACTAATCCAAAAATCAAAAACGTTGAACAATATGAACGTCGTATGGATGTTGACGCCTTGGTTGAACGTGCGGTTGCAGGAATCATGGTGACTGAAATCACACCTATTGAAGAGGCGCAAGACGAAGTGGATACACTTATCGAAGACTTGCTCTAGTCTAGGAGGCTATAGTACTAACATAGTAGTGCTTAGCTGCTACTAGACTTAGGTATGTCGAAAAAGAAATGTCGATGTTGAACTTTTACCCAGAAAGGAAAATACATGACTGTTTATAACATCAATTTAGGAATCGGTTGGGCATCAAGTGGTGTTGAGTACGCCCAGGCCTATCGTTCTACAATTTTCAAAAACACAGGTATTAAGGCCAAATTTGTCTTTATGGATATGTTCTTGCAGGACAATCTTTCTGATTTGACCCGTAACATGGGGTTTGCGGATGAAGACATCATCTGGCTCTACAGCTATTTTACAGACCTAAAAATTGCTCCAACGACCTATACTGTCAAAGATTTGGAAAAGGAAATTCCTTATGACATCACGCGTCGTGAGATTAATGGTAAAGTGGTTAAGCTCTTTTGTGCCAAGGAAGATATCTTCTATGCAGCCTACTTGCGTAAAGAGGGTGAAGATATCGTTCACCGTGTGGAAAAAGTATCGCGTGGTTGCTTAATCCGTAAAGATTTTTACTCTTACACTAAGATGTTCACAGAGTACTACACACCGGTAGACAATAAGGCTCACCTCTATCAACGTCGTTTCTTCAATGAGGATGGTAGTGTTGCCTATGATGAAATTGTTGATGGAAAGGATAGTGTCTTCCGTTTCCCAGATAAGATTTTGTCTTCTAAGCATGAGTTTATTGCCTACTTTATGTCGCAACTTGGCCTAACTGACCAGGATATCGTCATCTTGGACCGTGCAACTGGTACCGGACAGGCTGTTTTCCGTAACACCAAACCTGCTAAGCTTGGGGTTGTGGTTCATGCAGAGCACTTTAGTGAAAATGCTGTGACAGACAAGACTATTTTATGGAATAACTTCTACGAGTACCAATTCAGCAATGCAGATAAGGTTGATTTCTTTATCACAGCGACAGAACGTCAACGTAGCATTATGCTAGATCAGTTCAATAAATACACACCGTTTACGCCTCATATCGTAACCATCCCTGTGGGAAGTGTGGATAAACTGAGAAAGCCTGAAGGAGAGCGTAAACCATTCTCAATCATCACAGCTTCACGTTTGGCCAATGAAAAGCACGTGGATTGGTTGGCTAAGGCTGTTGTTAAGGCTAAAGAAAGTCTGCCACAAGTAAACTTTGATATCTATGGAACAGGTGCTGAAGAAACCAAACTTAAGGCCATTATCGAGGAAAATCAAGCTCAGGATTATATCCACCTTAAAGGTCACCAAGACTTGACAGAAGTCTACAAGGACTACGAACTTTACCTATCAGGTTCTAAGAGTGAAGGGTTTGGCTTGACACTTCTAGAAGCTGTGGGATCTGGTCTAGGTATGATTGGTTTTGATGTTCGTTATGGGAACCAAACCTTTATCAAGGATAATGAGAATGGGTACCTCATTCCTCGTTTTGAAAAAGATGATGAGCCTGCTATCGTAGCTGCTTGGCAGAGAAAATTGTAGCCTTCTTCAATCGCTCAGATTTGGAGCATGTTCATCAAGTTTCTTATGATATCGCCAAAGGCTTTTTGACAGAGGAAATCGAGCAGAAGTGGCTTAACTTAGTAAAGGAGATGACTAGTCATGATTAATTTATTTGAAAACTATAGTCAGGGTAGTTGGGATCTCCATTACTCACTGATTGTCGCTGGCTATGTAAATACAACAGTTTGTCTTTCAGATGATGCTTTCTGCCTAGTGATGTGACCTCACCCTACCTTTATTTCACTGGTTTTGACAAGGTTCAAGGTTCTGCGCTTTACTTTAATCAGGTACCTGCGCCTGACTACTGGGAAATTATAGGAACGAATAGCAATGCGGAAATCTTCCGTTTTGATAAGAAACGTGGTCATATTCATTATGCGCATCCTGCTCACCAACGTCTGGTTAAAGCCGTGGACTGGTATGATGAGTCAGGAGCTTGCGCGTGACTGATCGCTACAATAACAAGGGTTACCGTTTCTCACAAACAACCTATAATGTTAAGCAAGAAGCGACCATTACGAGCTATTTCACTCCTGACAACAAGGAAGTTATCGTCATCAACCATTTGACTAAAGATGTTATCTTGAATTGGAAAGACAAGGTCTACATTTTCAAAAATAAATCTGAATTTGTAGTCTTCTATCTTAAAGAAGCTGGTTATGATTTGAGTCGTATTCTATACAACTCACTGGCGACACCTTTCTTGACAACTATGAATCTTCCAAATTCTGGTCAAGACGTTCTCTTCTGGCAAGAACCTATCACTGATTCAGTTCCTGGGAATATGCGTCTGCTTCTTGAGAGCAACCATCGTCAGACTAAGATTGTTGTACAAGATTACACAGCTTATACGAATCTTCTAAAGTTGGTTAGTCCAGAGCAGGCTTCTCGCGTGGCCTTCCTTGGATTCATGTATCCATTTGCCCGTCAGAACAACTTCCAAAATCAAGCGCTTATCTTGACCAACTCAGACCAGATTGAACATTTGGAAAGCATTGTCAGTGAAGTGCCTACCATGCATTATCATGTTGGGGCAATCACAGAAATGTCAAGTCGCTTGATGGATTTGGCTAAATATAGTAATGTTAGCCTTTACCCTAATATTACAACAGAGCAGGTTAAGCGTCTTTATAAGGAAGCTGATTTCTACTTGGATATTAACCATCAAAATGAAATCTTGTCAGCGACACGTGCTGCCTTTGAAAATAACTTGCTTATCCTTGCCTTTACGAACACTAGCCATGGTCCTGAGTATACCGCGTCAAGTAATATCTTCTCACCAATGAATGCTGGTCAATTTAAGCAAACGCTTAAAGAAGCCTTGGGTAACCGTGACTTCCTTAATCACTTGCTTGATCGCCAACGTGAGCATGCTCATGTAGCAACACCAGAAGATTATAAGAAGATTATTGGTTAGGGAAATGACATTAGAGGTTCGTAACATTTATCCTCTGACACCAACATTTAAGAAGGTCGCTTCGCTTTATGAAGTGGCTTTTCCTGTGGAAGAGCGTCTCCCACTCTGGCAATTGTCTTGGAACGGCTTGAAAAGAGGACAATCTTTCTTGGCCTACTTTGATCAGGAAGTCTTCGTTGGCTTGACCTATACCATTTATACTGACAACCTGGTCTACCTACTTTTTCTTGCAGTTGAGGAAAGTAAACAATCTCAGGGATATGGCAGTCAGATTTTGGCACAAGTTAAGAAAGAAGCAGGGGTACGACCGTGTGTGCTTACGATTGAACCCATGGATGAGGAGGATGCTTCTAACCGTAATCAGCGCTTAAAACGTTTAGCATTTTATGAGCGAAATGGCTATCAGCTATTGAATCACTTCTATTTCGAAGGGACTGAACGCTATCAAATTTTGACAACGGATAGGAGCCTTTTGTTTAGCTGATTTAGAGCAGGATCTAGCTAAGACCTTCTTAGGAAAATATGGTATAAGGGTTGAGTAGGGGAATCATTACTTGGCTAAATATCAATGAGCAGAATAAGAATAATCAAAATAACTTTTTCTCTTGTCATTAGAGGGAAAAAATGATAGAATTGTAACGTTGACTAAATGCACGTCCTGTGCAACCGCACGACTACTGTTTGCAAGTGGGTTCGTCCCCGCAGTACTAGGCGAGTCTTCACAGAGGGAAACCTCAGACACATTAAAAATCTTAATAGGAGGTGCATCATGAGCACATACGACAATCATCAAAACTGGTGGAAAACAAGTTAAAGTTGAAGTAGGTCAAGCGATCTACGTTGAAAAAATCAACGCTGAAGCTGGATCAGAAGTAACTTTTAACGAAGTTGTTCTTGTCGGTGGTGATAAAACTGTAGTAGGTACTCCAGTTGTTGAGGGAGCTACTGTTGTCGGAACTATCGAAAAACAAGGTAAACAAAAGAAAGTTGTTACTTTCAAATACAAACCTAAAAAAGGTAGCCACCGTAAACAAGGTCACCGTCAACCTTATACAAAAGTTGTTATCAACGCTATCAACGCGTAAGTTAGCGACTAATCACTAAGAAAGGACACAATCTTATGTTGAAAACTCTTGAAAACTTGCAACTTTTCGCCCACAAAAAAGGTGGGGGTTCTACTTCCAATGGTCGTGATTCACAAGCTAAACGTCTTGGAGCTAAAGCAGCTGATGGACAAACTGTATCAGGTGGATCAATCCTTTACCGTCAACGCGGTACACACATCTACCCAGGTGTAAACGTAGGCCGTGGTGGTGACGATACACTCTTCGCTAAAGTTGAAGGTGTTGTACGTTTCGAACGTAAAGGTCGCGACAAAAAACAAGTATCTGTATACCCAGTTGCTAAATAATTAAGCTAAAGTCTGCACTTTTGTGTAGGCTTTTCTTTATGAAAAAAGGAGAATTCTATGCCTTTAAATCACTACCAACAAGAAGTGGGGCCAAGTCTAGCGGATGCTAGTCCAGGTAAGATGCCAGATGTTGCCCTATTAGAAGGTCGTTATTGTAGCGTTGAACATTTGACGGTTGCAGAGCATTATAAGGACATTTTAGACTTTTACTTTACTAATCAGATTCTTTCTGATTGGACCTATATGTATGCGGATCCATTTGAATCTGAAGAAGCTGTACGTCAGTGTTTGGAGGATTATGAGCAATCCCAAAATCCTTATTTCTTTGCCATCAGGGACAAGGCTTCAGGTAAGGTTCTAGGAACCTTTTCACTTATGGCTATTACACCAAAAAATCGTAGTGTTGAGATGGGGCGAGTGATTTTGGCACCTGCTTTACAAAAGACTCGAGCAGCTACAGAAGCTCAATACCTGCTTATGAAATATGTCTTTGAAGATCTTAACTATCGTCGTTATGAGTGGAAATGTGATAGTCTCAACCGTCCTTCTGCCAATGCTGCCATGCGTTTAGGGTTCACCTATGAGGGGCGTTTTCGTAACCATGCTATCTATAAGGGACGTAGCCGTGATACGGACTGGTTCTCGATTATTGACAGTGAGTGGCCAGTACTTAAGAAACGATTTGAGAATTGGTTGTCTCCTGAGAATTTTGATGAACAGGGACAGCAGAAATGTTCTTTGAGGGATTGTTAGCTGGCAATATAAGGCTCTCTTCTGATGAAGGAGCCTTATTTTAGTAGTCCTAGTCCTAAATCAAAGCTCCTACTTTTCTAGTGATTATTGTTACTGTCAAAATCAGTCTAAATACTCATTTTTCTGTCAATAATATTCCCATAATAAAGCATATTTATGCTATAATAAAGAGTAATTGTATCAAGGAGAATATGACTAATGGATTTAATTCGCGAAAAAGTATTTGTTAACCGTTACCACTATGATGTTCGTAACCATGAGTGGGAAAAAGAGAATGGTGTTCCTAAAACAAATGTTGAAGTAACTTTCCAGTTGCACAATAAAGATGAAGAAGCTAACAATACGTCTGTTGTAGCTGTTTTGCAATTTATGATTGTCCGTGATGAGTTTGTTATCTCAGGGATTGTTTCTCAAATGGACCACATTCAAAACCGTATCGTCAATGAACCAAAAGACTTCTCACAAGAAGAAGCAGAAGCCTTGGCTGCACCGCTCTTGGATACGCTTCAACGTTTGACTTATGAAGTAACTGAAATTGCCTTGGATCGTCCAGGTATCAATTTGGAGTTCTAAGATGTCTCTTGCAGTTATTACGGATTCATCGGTTAATCTCCCTGCTGAAATTCAGGGCCATGCTGATGTTTATGTTTTAGATATTCCGGTCATCATTGAGGGGCAGCCTTTTGTTGAAGGAAAAAACTTGGATGTCAATCAGTTTTATGCGCAAATGGCAAACTCTGAGGAACTGCTCAAGACGTCGCAACCTAATCTAGCTGACTTGGATAACTTGCTTACGGAGTTGGAGGAGAAAGGTTATACCATGTCATTGGGCTTTTCCTTTCTTCAGGAATCTCTGGTTTTTGGGCCAATAGTCAGATTTTGATTGAGGACCATGCCAAGTTGAAGATTACTTTTCCTGATACAAAAATCACAGCAGCTCCTATGGGAGCCATGGTGAGAAACGTTTTGCATTGGTCAGCCCAAGGGATGTCTTTTGAGAGCATTTTGAAGAAGCTTGAGGAACAAGTTGATCAAACGACGGCTTATATTCTTGTGGATGATCTTAATCATCTGGTTAAGGGTGGCCGTTTGTCGAATGGTTCGGCGATTTTAGGAAATCTTTTGTCTATCAAACCTATTTTGAATTTTAATGACGAAGGAAAAATCGTTGTTTTTGAAAAGGTGCGTACAGAGAAGAAAGCTGTGAAACGTTTGGTTGCTCTAGCTGAGGAAAATCGTGAAATGGAACTTAGTATTCTTCACACGAATGCTCCTGAAAAAGCTGAAGATTTTAAAAGGCAGCTAGAAGCAGAGGGAATTAGCGTTTCAACAGTGGTATCCTTATGTGCTGTAATTGCGACACACTTGGGTGAAGGAGCGCTAGTACTAGGTCTAACACCTAAATTTACCAAATAAGTACTATCCATCTGGGATGGGGCTTGTCTATGATTAAAATCAATAGAGAGGAAAAATGACATGTCTATTAAAGTTATTGTTGCTGGATTTAAAGGAAGAATGGGTTCAACTGCGGTTGAAATGGTCAAGGGAGATGACGAATTGACTTTGGCTGCCTTGCTTGACCCATTTGCGACAGAAAAAGAAGTGGACGGTGTTCCTGTCTTCACAGATAAAGCGGATTTGGTTGGCTTTGACGCAGATGTCTGGGTGGATTTCACTATGCCAGCTGTTGCCTATGAAAATACTCGTTTTGCTTTGGAGAATGGTTTTGCACCAGTTGTGGGTACCACAGGATTTACTGAAGCACAAATTCAGGAATTGACAGACCTTTCTAAAGACAAGTCTATTGGTGGTTTGATTGCACCTAACTTTGCTATTGGTGCTATCCTTCTTATGAAGTTTGCGGTAGAAGCTAGTAAATATTTCCCAGATCTTGAAATCATTGAGCTTCACCATGACAAGAAAAAAGATGCGCCTTCAGTACAGCGGTGAAAACAGCTGAACTTATCCGTGAGGTTCGCGAAACAAAACGTCAAGGTGCTGAGGATGAGGTGGAAACACTTGCTGGAGCACGTGGTGCTGAGTTTGATGGTTTCCGTATTCACAGTGTGCGTTTGCCAGGACTTGTGGCTCACCAAGAGGTTATCTTTGGTGCTCAAGGAGAAGGTTTGACCTTGCGTCATGATTCTTATGACCGTATTTCCTTTATGGGTGGGGTTAACCTCGGTATTAAAGAAGTGGTTAAACGTGATCAGCTTGTTTATGGTTTGGAACATTTACTATGAGATTAAGTTATTTGCCTTCTGAGTTTCAGAAGGCTTTACCAATATTAGAGAAGATTAAGGCTGCGGGTTTTGAGGCTTACTTTGTTGGTGGTTCGGTACGAGATGCCCTTCTTAACCGTCCCATTCATGATGTAGACATTGCTTCATCTTCATATCCTGAGGAGACCAAGCAGATCTTCGAGCGTACGGTGGATATCGGTATTGAGCATGGGACCGTTTTGGTTTTGGAAAATGGCGGTGAGTATGAGGTGACGACCTTCCGAACAGAGGACGTCTATGTAGATTACCGTCGTCCGTCTAGCGTGTCCTTTGTGCGTTCATTGGAAGAAGACCTCAAGCGTCGTGATTTTACAGTCAATGCTTTTGCTCTTAATGAAAATGCTGAGATTATTGACAAGTTCGATGGGCTTGCTGATTTGGACAACCGTGTTTTGAGGGCTGTTGGTAAGGCTGAGGAACGCTTTAACGAGGATGCCCTTCGTATCATGCGAGGACTACGTTTTGCAGCGAGTTTAGACTTTGATATCGAAGAAAAGACTTTTCAGGCTATGACCAGCCATGCCCCACTTCTGGAAAAGATTTCGATTGAGCGAAGTTTCATCGAGTTCGATAAGTTGCTTTTGGCCCCACATTGGAAAAAGGGAATCAAGGCACTTCTAGCGACTAAGGCTTATCAGTACCTTCCGGATTTTCAAGAAACTGCTGAAGAATGGCAGTCTTTTGTGGCAGACTATGTGGAGGACTTTAGATTTACAAGTTCTGAACAGGCTTGGGCGGCAACTCTTTTGGCTCTCAAGCATGATAATCCACGCTCTTTCCTTAAAAAATGGAAGACGTCTGTTAATTTCCAAAAGACAGTTCAGTCCTTGATTGAGATTTTCAATTTCCGTTTGGAGAGAGCCGTGACTAAACAAGATGTTTATCAGTATGGTAAGGAGCTCTTAGAGGCGGCTGAAACTTTGAGACAGGCTCAGGCTTGGACGTCGATTATGAGCGTATTGCCGATTTGGATGGTCAGTTGCTCATCCATGATAAGCACGAAATCGTTGTGAATGGTGGCACACTGATGAAGGAGCTAGGATTCAAACCTGGTCCGGACCTTGGACGTACACTTAAAGCCATTGAAAATGCCATCGTTGATGGGAAACTAGCTAATGACAAGGAAGCTATTATGGCCTTTGTTCAAGCGATGAAATAAGTCTACGGACGTTATAAAAATGACACACCGCTACAGAGCATGCGTAGGATCCGTAGCGGTGTTATTTGTAAGAAGGAAGTAAGATGTCAGATTTTATTGTTGAAAAATTAACCAAGTCCGTTGGAGACAAGACGGTTTTTAAAGAGATTTCATTTATTATCCATGATTTGGATCGTATTGGGATTATTGGTGTCAATGGGACAGGTAAGACAACCTTGTTAGATGTTGTCTCTGAGCGTATTGGTTTTGATGGTGATGTGTCACCTTTCACTAAGGCTAATGGCTATAAGATTGCTTATTTGACTCAGGAGCCAGAATTTGATGATAGCAAGACAGTGCTTGATACGGTCTTGTCATCAGACCTTCGTGAGATGGCTTTGATTCGTGAATATGAAACCCTTATGGCAGATTATTCTGAGGAGAATCAGGCTCGCTTGGAGAAGGTTATGGCTGAGATGGATAGTCTAGATGCTTGGTCCATTGAGAGTGAGGTTAAGACAGTCTTGTCTAAGTTGGGATTGTCAGACCTCTCGCAAAAGGTCGGGGACCTCTCAGGTGGTCTTCGTCGTCGTGTGCAGTTGGCTCAGGTTCTCTTAAATGATGCAGATCTCCTGCTCTTGGATGAGCCAACCAACCATTTGGATATTGATACTATTGCTTGGTTGACGAATTTTCTCAAGTCTTCTAAAAAAACGGTACTCTTTATTACCCACGACCGTTATTTCTTGGATAATGTGGCAACTCGTATCTTTGAGCTAGACCAGGCTAATCTGATTGAATACCAGGGGAATTATCAAGACTATGTGCGTCTAAAGGCCGAACAAGATGAACGAGATGCAGCAGCCCTTCACAAGAAAAAGCAACTCTATAAGCAGGAGTTGGCATGGATGCGAACGCAACCACAGGCACGTGCGACTAAACAACAAGCTCGTATCAATCGCTTTAAGGATCTTAAGGGTGAGGTTCACCAAACGGTCAATAATGAGGATCTTGAAATTAACTTTGAGACCAGCCGTATTGGTAAGAAGGTAGTGAACTTCGAGCATGTCGATTTCGCTTATGAAGATGGCAAGCAAATTCTCAGTGATTTCAATCTTATCATGCAAAATCGTGATCGTATCGGTATTGTTGGGGATAATGGTGTCGGGAAATCGACCTTGCTCAATCTGATTAATGGTGACCTTGTGCCTACAGCTGGTGTCCTAGATATTGGTGAGACGGTACGTATTGGTTATTTCTCACAGCAAATTAAAGATATGGATGAGAGCAAGCGTGTCATTAACTACTTGCAAGAAGTTGCAGATGAAGTTAAGACAACGGTTGGGACAACCAGTATCACAGAGCTCTTGGAGCAATTCCTTTTCCCTCGTTCTACCCATGGGACACAGATTGCCAAGCTCTCTGGTGGGGAAAAGAAACGTCTTTATCTACTTAAGATTCTGATTGAAAAGCCTAACGTTCTGCTCTTGGATGAGCCGACAAATGATTTGGACATTGCAACTTTGACGGTTTTGGAAAACTTCCTTAATGGTTTTGGCGGCCCTGTCGTTACCGTAAGTCACGACCGCTATTTCTTGGACAAGGTAGCTAACAAGATTCTAGCCTTTGAAGAGGGTGGTGTTCGAGAGTTCTTTGGTAACTACACAGACTACCTTGATGAAAAAGCCTTCTTACAAGAGCAATCAGCCCTCCTCGAGAAGGAAAAAGAGCAAGCTAGCGTTAAAGTTGAGAAAGTTAAAGAAGACAAAAAACGCATGAGCTACTTTGAAAAACAAGAGTGGGCGACCATCGAAGATGAGATTGCTGACCTTGAAGCCAAAATCGAAGAGATTGAAGCAGCCATGCTTGAAAATGCTAGCGATTATGGACAGTTAGCTACCCTTCAACGTGATTTGGATGCTGCTAACGAAACCCTACTTGAAAAGTATGAACGCTATGAGTATTTGAGTGAGCTAGAGGGATAAGCTCTTTAGTAATCAAAGTATGACAAAAGCCTTGCATATGCAAGGCTTTTTATGTTTATGTAGTGTCTAGTTTCTTCCTACCACAAGCGGAATGAAAAAGGAGAGGATTGAGACACCCGCAAAGATAATTAAGGAAGCTACCAAGCGCCCAATAAGAAAGGCTGAGAAAAACGGAGCACTAAAGAGCAAGAGCCCAAATACCAGACAAATCAAGGCGATTGACAGGGCAGGTTGTCCTGAGAAGCCGAATTGACGTTGGCGATGAGCTTGAAAAGCCTTGTGTAAAGGCTGAGACAAGAAGCCACCAAGCGATAATGGTTACAGCTACACCTGAGAGCACCCATGCTGATGTTGATAGCAAAATAATCCCAAAAACAATGGAAATGATACTCTGAAGCAGTTGGAAGAAGGAGCGGTTTTCGTTATCTCGTTTAAAATAAACCATAAGACTTGAAACACCAGATACCAGCATTACTAGGCAAATAGCCAACCAACGATGGCAAGAAGATTTGTAGGATTAGCGAAGAAAAAAGACACCCAAGAGTGTAATGAGAATTCCACTAATCAATATAAAACTTTTCATAGGATACCTCTTATTAATTTTTCTTAATACTACTATGTAAGTATCAAATTGTCAAACAAAGAACTAGTTTAGAGTGGCTTAAAGACCTAGTTTAGAGTGGCTTGATGAGATAAGTGTAGGTGGCAGCTTTTCTGGTTCTCGTAGCTACCTGACGACCTGTTTTTTGGAAGAGGTGTTTAAAGCGGCGCAAGAAATTTGTGGAATCCATCTTGAGGTAGTCTTCATTAAAGGTACCAAAAAGTTGACGGTAGGTAGTCAAAGTGTTTTCCTCGGGCATAATGGAAAGGATAGTTGGATAGTATTCGAGTCGTCCCTTGATACGTTCCATAGCTGTTAAGAGGATTTCCCAGTGGTCAAAGGCGAGGTCATCATGTGACAGTGTCTTATCGCCATCAACAAGTTGCAGTCGACCGTCTACCATGGCGATGTCTAACCAATGCGTAGACGCCGCATCGTCGGCAGCCTTTTCCACTTGAATGTCATTAAAGGTCATAAAGCAGAGATAAGCCACTGTAATGGTCCACATTCGAGGATCACGATAAGGTGTTCCCACTGTAATGAGTTGCTCAATGTGGTCAGGGTTGAGTTTAACGGATGTTTCCTCCTGTACCTCACGACAGACAGCTAGATTGAGATCTTCTTGCTCCTGAACGAAGCCACCACTGAGGGCGTATTTCCCCATGAAGGGATGGTTTTTTCGCTTGATAAGTAAGGTTTGGACTCTTCCTTCATAATAGCGGAAGATGACCGAGTCAACGGTCACTGAGGGCTTAACGTACTTATCCACTTCCTCTCGCCGATAGATGTCCAAAAATTCCTTTTCACTACCAGAGTTTTCGAAGGTTTTAGTCATAGGTTTCCTCCTCTATTTATTGTAAGTTCAAATGATGATTGCTTTACATCAGTCTTCTAAATCTCGATGTGTAAACGTTCCTTGATTGCTTTTTTGGCATTGTGGTAGTTGTCCGCAAAGAAGCTGTCGCTATTGCTATTTTCCCCTAAAATAACAATTTTATCTTTGAATGGTGATAGGAGGTTTAAGAGATGCTTGGTAAACCAGTCACGTGTTTGATTATCGGCCATAGTCATGTCACGGAAACCATCATCTACATAGTTTGATTTTGGCAGAATCACAAAAATCAAATCCCACTTTTCACGGGCTTGAGTTACCTGATAGAGACGATCCAACATGTCGAACTCTTCTTGGGAGATATTTTCTTTCAAATAGTAGTCAATATAGACCTTAGTGACTGTTGAATTGGTATCGGCAAAGATAAGTCCTGAGTGTTGCCCTTTGTCAATGATATCAGAGGTCTGGGCGTATTGATCTGTTAGGAGATGAATATAGTCGTTGGTATCTAATTCATCATCTCGTACATTGTACTTTTCTTGATATTCCCTAGCATATTCCAGAGAGCAGGGAGCATTGTAAGTGCGGGCCAAATCCTTAACAAGAGTAGTCTTTCCACCGCTAGCAGAGCCCACAACAAGGACCTTGCGCGTAAAGTGGCGACGGAAAGGCTTGGTGATAAAACGCCAATTTTCCATCGGATTGTCTCGAATCTCAGTAGCAGAGATATTGATAATAGACCGTTCGATGAGTTCTACCTGAGCTTGAGGGTAATAGCGATTGAGCTCAGTCACATACTCTGGCTCTCCAACATAGAAGGTAATCTTTTCAGGATCATCCGTATTCTTAGCGATAAGCTCTTTGACACGATTAACCCAAGGCACCCAGCCTCTGGATAGGCTGGCATCCCAGCTTCGTCTAGTTTATCCACAACGACTAATTCATCATCATAGAAGACTTCTCGAACATAACGGAAACGTCGATTGAGTGATAGGCCTGCGCGTGTCCCACGATCTTCTTGTGTGTTGCTGCCACTTACGATGACGAGCACATTGTCATTAGCACGTTTTGCCTTGGTAATGAGGTCAACGTGTCCAACGTGCATTGGAGCGAAAGTTCCAAAAACAATGCCGATGCGCTTTCCTGATAAATGTTTTCTTTTCATAAAAAATGATCCTTTTTGAGATTTAGTAAAATTACTAAATTTATGATAGCATAGTTGGTAATCTTTGTAAATGTAAAAATAGTAAATTTACTAAATTATTTTCAACACATTTTAGCCTTAAAGTTCAAAAAAAGTTTAAAAAATTTTGGAGAAAAACTAGAAAAATGGAATCCGCTTACATTGTTGAATTGATAACATTTTAGGATTAACTTAAAAAAGAGAGGTCACTTGCTATGTCATAAAACCTAACATAAAAATCAAAAAAATAGCAGAAAATACTTGACAAGAAGATTCTGAAAATTTATACTATTCATGTAATTAAATTACTAAGGTAATTATTTGAAAGGAAACATTGATATGACAACAGGTAAAGAGTACGTTGCTAGCGTTTTTGAAAAAGTGAAAGCTCAAAATGGCCATGAGGCTGAGTTCCTTCAAGCAGTTGAAGAAGTTTTCGATTCACTTGTTCCTGTCTTCGATAAATATCCTAAATATATTGAAGAAAACCTTTTGGAACGTTTGGTTGAACCAGAACGTATCGTTTCATTCCGTGTGCCATGGGTTGACGATAAAGGACAAGTACAAGTAAACCGTGGTTTCCGTGTACAATTCTCATCAGCTATTGGTCCTTACAAAGGTGGTCTTCGTTTCCACCCATCAGTAAACCAATCAATCATCAAATTCCTTGGTTTCGAACAAATCTTTAAAAACTCATTGACTGGTCAACCAATCGGTGGTGGTAAAGGTGGATCAAACTTCGATCCTAAAGGTAAATCAGATAACGAAATCATGCGTTTCTGCCAAAGCTTCATGACTGAATTGAGCAAACACATTGGTGCAGATACAGACGTACCTGCAGGTGATATCGGTGTTGGTGGACGTGAAATTGGTTACCTCTACGGCCAATACAAACGTCTTCGTAACGAGTACACAGGTGTTCTTACTGGTAAAGGTTTGAACTGGGGTGGATCACTTGCTCGTACAGAAGCAACTGGTTACGGTGCTGTTTACTTTGCAGAACAAATGCTTAATGCACGTGGTGAAAACTTTAACGGTAAAACAGCAGTTGTTTCAGGTGCTGGTAACGTTGCCATCTACGCTATCGAAAAATTGCAAAGTCTCGGTGCTAAAGCGGTAACATGTTCTGACTCATCTGGTTTTGTTTATGATCCAGACGGAATCGACGTTGACTTGTTGAAAGAAATCAAAGAAGTTAAACGTGAACGTATCGTTAAATATGCAGAAGCACGTCCAAACGCAACCTTCACACCTGCTGGTGGTGAAAAGACAGTTTGGTCAGTTAAAGCTGACTTGGCATTCCCATGTGCAACTCAAAATGAATTGGATGAAACAGATGCAGAAACACTTGTAGCAAATGGTGTATTGGCTGTTTCAGAAGGTGCTAACATGCCTTCAACTTTGGGAGCTATTGATGTCTTCCTTAAAGCTGGTGTATCATTTGGTCCTGCCAAAGCTGCTAACGCTGGTGGTGTTGCTGTATCAGCTCTTGAAATGGCACAAAACAGCGGACGTACACAATGGACATTCGAAGAAGTTGATGCTAAACTCTACGATATCATGAAAGGTATCTACGAAAATGCTGCAGCAGCTGCTAAAGAATTTGGTCATGAAGGTAACCTTGTTGTAGGTGCCAACATCGCTGGATTCCTTAAAGTTGCAGATGCTATGTCAGCACAAGGTATCGTTTAATTAATAGACTATTACCAATAGCCTCTCGATAAAATAAGAAAAGAAGCCTGCGGGTTTCTTTTTTTGTTTAGACAGACTTAGGAGGAAGAGGAGATTTGTCCTTTTTTGGTATAATGAGCTAGTAAGAAATCTCTTTCTAGAGTAGATTTTTATGAATTAGAATATGAGAGGAATAATCGTGAGTCTTGGAAAGGATCCCTGTGGGGCAAAAGAAAAGAAGTATACTAATCAGACAGTCATTCTAATAAGTTTCTTGATCAGCATAGTGTCGATACTGCCTATGTTCTTTTTTAGGGACAAGCTTTATGGTGATGATATTGTCTTTCACATTAACCGACTGTTATCCTTGGATACTGTCTGGAAGAGTCCTATCAATTTTACAACTAACGGAGGGACTGGACAATTAATCAATACCTTTTATCCCTGGTTGACTTATTATCCTATTTTCATAATCTATAAGCTGACTCAGTCAGTCTTTGTAGCTTGGATGAGTTTTCAATTTCTTGTTCGCTTTGTAACTTGTTTGCTTAGTTTTTACGGATTACGTTTATTGAACTATTCTGATAAACAGGTGATGGTATTTGCTACCTTTTATCTTTTTTCGGGTTATTTCTTGCACAATTCTTATTACCGGGCAGCTGTTGGCGAAACGCTGGCTATGATTTTTTTACCTCTAGTTTTCGTTGGCGTTCGTTTGATAACATTTGGAGATTATAAGAATGGTGGGTTTTGACTCTTGGCATGCTTGGTTTAGTCTATTCCCATGTCTTATCTGTCCTTTTGGCTTCTCTTATGATTTTCATAGCAGTGGTAGCTAGTTTTGGGATTTGGGATAATAAAAAAGAACGTATTCTAGGATTTCTTAAGGCCACTCTTGTCACTCTTAGTATGTCTCTAGCTTTCTTTGTTCCTATGATAGAGCAATTCAAGTATGTCACCCTACGAACGACTTTTAAACCGCTCCTATCCAAGACTGCCTTAAGTCTGGCAGACAACTGGGAGTTGATTCTAAAAAGTGATGTAAGGACTCCATCAGTTAATCTTCTCTATCTCCTGGGTCTAGTGCTAAGCCTGATCTTTGCTAAGCGTTTTGTGAAGGATAAGGAAGCTAGAATTTACCTTTTTATTTCTCTTGTTTTGGCTTTTTTAACTTTGAATAGTTTTCCTTGGCAGTTATTACAGGAGAGTCCAGTGTCCAATCTACAATTTCCTTGGAGATTATGGAGTTTTGCCTTGCTTTTCTTCAGTTTAGCCTTGGCTAATATCTTGGAAAATATGTCTATGAAGCAACGACGATACTTGTCTTGTTTGGTCTTTGCCTGAATATGTTTCAGATTGTTACTGTCCAAGATAAGATGACTAAAGCCAAGAATATATTGCCAAGCAATACAAAAGTCACGAGAGAGATGCTAGCTAAGGGAACTTATAAAAATATAAATGGCGATTACACCAATAAAGAAGTGCCCTTTGGCTTTGTCTTGATAAACATCTTTTCTTGGATAATCAGGAAATTAAGTCAACCATCAACCGTTCTCCAAAGGAGCTAGCACTTACAGTAGATAACGAGTCAAAAGAAGCTAAAGTCTTGTCGCTACCAGTTTTCTACTACAAAGGACAAGAAGCAAGAATTGATGGAAAGCGCATCACTACTTACTTAGATAAGAAAAAGAATCCGACTAATCTAGTCCTACCCCCAGGTAAGCATGGTGTCGTTTTGACCTATAGCTATACCCCAGTTGCCAAATTGGCAATGGGTGTTTCAACTATTAGTCTTTTGGTTTTTATTGGTTATTTGTATAGAGTGAAGAAAGATGACTAAAAAGAAGCCTGCGGGTTTTCTTTTTTTGTCTGTTTTACTAGAGGGTAGGCCTTTTGATATAATAAGGTCAAGGTGATTAATATGAAATTGAAAACCTTCGTCTCTGATAAAAGAAGGAGATATGATTTCATAGTTAGATAAAGAAAGGGAGTAATAGATGATAAAAACTATCGTAAAGGATGTCTTTTTCCTTGGACAAAAATCGACAGAAGCGACTAAAGAAGACCTCTATTTGGCTAAAGATTTACGTGATACACTGGAGTTTCATAAGGATGCCTGTGTGGGTATGGCAGCCAATATGATCGGAGTCAAAAAGCGTGTCATTATCGTAAATATCGGTTTTGTTAATCTAGTCATGTTTAATCCTGTTTTAGTCAGCAAATCCTCACCTTTTCAAACAGAGGAGTCTTGTTTATCTTTAGAAGGAAGTCGTCCAACCAGACGTTATGAGTCGATTGAGGTTGCTTATTTAGATGAACAATGGATGCCCAAACAGTTAAGTTTTTCTGGTATGCCAGCCCAAATTATTCAACATGAATTGGATCATTTGGAGGGGATTATTATTTAGATAGCCTAGCTCAAGCGTTGTTAGATTTTAGATTTCAAAGCCTTAATAATCACAGTTACAGGAGTGAGAGTGGAAAGAAATTTTCTTTCTCACTCTTTTTTAGTTCTCATAAGAACTTTTTTCTGACATTTAGTTCTCATAAGAACTAAAATAGTTTCCATGAGAATTATTCAAGGAGGGACTTGCGATGCATGGAAAAGATACTTTTAGTGAATTCAGAGAATTCATCAATACTATGGAATCTCGCGTGCAAGAGTTAGGAAAGGTCCATGGGGTTGAGCATTTAGCTGGCCCGCAAGGATTTTGCTGTCAAGTATTTGTCTGACAATCAAGATAAAGAAATCTTTATCAAAGACATTTGAAAAAAGACTATGTATTTCTAAATCAGTGGCTAGTAATTTGGTCAAACGAATGGAAAAAAATGGTTTTGTTGAGTTGGTGACATCGGACAAGGATAAACGCTACAAGTATGTTCATCTGACAGACTTAGGTAAAAAGAAAGCTCGAGATGTCAAACATTTTCGAGAGGCCATCCATGAACAGCTGTTAGAAGGTATTTCCAAAGAAGATGCTGAAACAGCCTTTCGTGTCTTTCACCAAATTCGTATGAATTTAGAAAAAAATAAGGAGTAACTTATGTTTAAAATTTTTAAACGTTTGACGACAAAAGAGTTAATCATGATTGTCTTAGTGGTGATTTTTGTTTGCTTGAACGTCTATTTAAACTTGAAAATTCCAGACTATATGTCTGATATTACGACACTCTTATCAACTAAGGGAACTAAAGCGTCGGATATTTTTGCCTGGAATACAGATGCCCCAGGGATGCGAATGCTTTTAATGTCATTTGCAGGCTTTATGGCCTCTGTAGTGGTTGGTTTCTTAGCTGCCAGAACAGCGGCAAGTTTTACCACCCGTCTTCGTGATGATATCTTCCATCAGGTTCTAGATTTTTCAGATGCAGAGATTAAGAAATTCTCAATTCCTAGTCTTTTGACCCGTACGACAAATGATATTACCAATTGCAGCTGGTACTTACCATGGGGTTACAGGTTATTACACAGGGGCCTATCATGGCCATTTGGCGATTACAAAGATTGCCGATAAAATGGGAACTGGCTCCTTGCCTTGCTTGTCGCTGTGGCAGTGATTGCCATTCTCATGCTCTTCCTCTTGATTATGGTTATGCCTAAGCAACGCTTGATTCAAACTCTGACCGATAAACTGAATAGCGTAACGCGTGAATCTCTTACTGGAATTCGTGTGGTGCGTGCCTATAACGCCGAAAGTTATCAAGAGGATAAATTTGAAAAGGCCAATACTGATTTGACCCAAAACAATCTCTTTATCGGTCGTTCTTTGGCCTTACTGACACCGGTAATGACTGCTGTATCTAGTGGTTTGACGCTAGCTATTTATTGGATTGGTGCGCATCTGATTGAAGATGTTAAGATTCCAACAGATCCAACTAAGATTGCTGGTGTCATGGAAGACAAGGTTCATCTCTTCTCAGACATGGTGGTTTACTCATCTTATGCCATGCAGGTTGTTATGGGATTCATGATGATGATTGTCGTTTTCTTCCTTCTTCCACGTGCAGTTGTAGCAGCTGGTCGTATCAATGAAGTTCTAGATACCCAATCTTCAGTCTCTTATCCTGAAAATAGTTCTAAAAAACCTAAAGAAGTGGGTACTGTCGAATTTGATGATGTTTCCTTCCGTTATTCTGAAACTTCAGAGCCTGTTTTGGAGCATGTTAGCTTCAAAGCTAAAAAAGGTGACACGGTTGCCTTTATTGGTTCGACTGGATCTGGTAAATCAACGCTTGTCAACCTTATCCCACGTTTTTATGATGCCACGCAAGGAACAATCAAGGTTGACGGTGTCGATGTGCGACATTATGACCATGAACCTTGCACAATATAGTCGGTTATATTCCTCAGAAGGCTGTGCTTTTTTCAGGTGATATCACGTCAAATATGACGATGGGAACGAGCAATAACAGTCCTCTTGATGATGCTAAGATTTGGGAAGCCCTTGAATTGGCTCAAGGAAAAGACTTTGTTGAAAATAAAGAAGGTCAACTTAAAGCAGAAGTTGCCCAAGCTGGGTCTAACTTCTCAGGTGGACAGAAGCAACGTTTAGCTATTGCGCGTGCTTTGGCACGTAAGCCTGAAATCTTGATTTTCGATGATTCCTTCTCAGCCTTGGACTATAAGACCGATCGTAAGTTACGTCAAGAACTGGCTGAAAAAAACGCAAGAGATGACCAAGTTGATTGTTGCTCAACGTATCTCTACTATTATGGATGCGGACCAAATCTTGGTACTTGACCAAGGTAAGGTCGTTGGTCAAGGAACTCACAAGGAACTCTTGGCAAATAATGAGGTTTACCAAGAAATTGCCTATTCACAATTGTCTAAGGAGGAGTTAGAAAATGGAAAATAAGCCAAAAACATCATCCTATAAACGCTTAAAACCCTATATTAAAGGTTTCCAAATTCCGTTTGTCCTTGCGATTTTTGGAGCAATTATTTCAGCGGTCATTACAGTTATTGGACCAGATAAGCTTAAAGAAATTACCAATACTATTACTGAAGGGATCACACCTACAAAAATGGGGACGATTCCAGGTATTGATTTGGACAAGGTAGCAAGTATTGCTATGACCTTGGCTGTTTTATATGCGATTTCAGCCATTGTTGGTTACTTACAAAGTTTTACGGTTGCGACAGTTACACAACGCTTTTCACAACGTTTCCGTACAGCTATCCAAAAGAAAATCAACAGTGTCCCTCTTAATTATTTCGATAGTCACTCTCAAGGGGATACCCTCTCTCGTGTGACCAATGACGTTGACCTTTTGGGACAATCGCTTAGCCAAGGCTTAGGTACATTGATTACTTCAAGTGTTCTCTTGGTGGCAGCCATTATTATGATGTTCTACTCAAATGTCACTATGGCTTTCACTGCGATTGGTTCTGTCTTGATAGGTTTTGTTCTGGTAGCCTTCATCATGGGCTTCTCGCAACCCCTTTTCAAGCGCCAACAAGAAAATTTGGCTAATATTAATGGTTATATTGAAGAAATCTACACGGGTCAAGCAGTCGTAACGAGTTACAATGCTGCTCAAGAAAGTAGTCAAGCTTTCAAGGGACTTAATGATAAACTCTATAAATCGACGTGGCAATCACAGTTTATCTCAGGTATTATGATGCCACTTATGATTTTCATTGGGAACTTTGGTTATGTCATGGTCTGTCTTGTGGGTGCTATCAAAGTTATTGATGGTAGCTTGACGATTGGTGATGTGGTAGCTTCATGACCTATGTTCGTATCTTCTCACAACCTCTTTCTCAAATTGCACAAGGAATCACACAACTCCAGTCAGCTACTGCAGCCATTGGTCGTATCTTTGAATTTTTGGAAGAAAAAGATATGGACGACGAGTCAGCTAAGACAGCTGAGTTGACAGATACTAAAGGTCAAGTAGTCTTTGACCATGTTTCCTTTGGTTATACTCCTGAAAAGACTATTATTCATGACTTTTCAGCTCTTGCTAAGCCAGGTCAAAAGATTGCAATCGTTGGTCCAACGGGTGCTGGTAAGACGACTATTGTTAACCTGCTTATGAAGTTCTATAACATCGACCAAGGTCGTATCACCATTGACGGTGTGGATACTAACGACATGAAACGTGAAACTGTTCATGATCAATTCTCTATGGTGCTTCAAGACACTTGGCTCTTTGAAGGTACTATTCGTGATAATTTGATTTACAACCAAGAGAATATTTCTGATGAGCAAGTTATTGCTGCAGCTAAGGCTGTCGGTGTTCACCACTTCATTACCACACTTCCAAAGGGTTATGATACTTATTTGGATGATTCTGTGACCTTATCAGTTGGTCAGAAACAGCTCTTGACCATTGCGCGTGCGCTTCTTAAGGACGCCCCTCTTCTTATCTTGGATGAAGCGACATCATCAGTTGACACCCGAACAGAAGAATTGATTCAAAAAGCCATGGACAAGCTTATGGAAGGTCGGACTTCCTTTGTCATTGCTCACCGCTTATCAACCATTCGAAATGCTGACCTTATCCTTGTGATGAAAGATGGTAACATTATTGAACAGGGCAATCATGATGAGCTCATGGCAGCAGATGGTTTCTATGCTGATCTTTATAATAGTCAATTTACAGAAGAAGTTGCCTAAACTTTTCTTATAAAATTATAAGATTTTACAAAAATCTATAGCACGTATGACTGTCAGTCATGCGTTTTGTGTTATACTGAAAAAAACAGACAGATTAGGAGATTATGATGCAATATCGCAAAGCAAGACTAGACGAAGTTCAGGAAGTTGCACAAGTATGTGCAGATGCCTTTGAAGATTACCCCTATCTTTCAATGATTGCCACGAATTTAAAGAAGCCTGAACAGTATGAGGAATTTGTCTTAGCCTTGCAGGAAATGTTGGTGCGTTTAGCTATAAAGATGGATTCGTGTTTGGTGGCTGAAAAGGATGGTCGCATTGTTGCGGCAGCTATTTTACAGCATCAGACGATTTCTATGCTTAACTATCTCCAGAACGGAGCGACCAAGCTTTTCCGTTTTATAAGTATCACCAAGTTGTTTAAGTACTTTAATTTTGTTGAAGAGTCTGAAAGACATCTGGAGGATTCTGCAGAATACGATTGGTACCTGATGATGTTAGCAAGTAACTCCAGATTATACAAAAGGAAAAGGTATAGGAAGTCGTTTCTTGCTTGAAGGGGTTGAAGCTTTTGTGCGTAGTACAGGAGGTCACAGTCTTGGTTTGATTACCAATCGCGATTACAATGTGCCTTTCTATGAGAAAAATGGCTACAAGCAATGTGGTTATAAGGTCTTGACCTATGAAACACACAAACTAGGCAACTGGCCTTTTGTCAAATCACTTGATGCATAGCCTTGTGCTATTTAACTTAGATAAGCAAAATGAATCTGGCTTCGGCTGGATTTTTTTCTTAGCTTTAGAGTCCTTCTTGTCTGGCTCATTCCTTATTTTTAAGTCTAACTATGCTATAATTAGGAAACGCTATTAGAGGAGGTTATATGTCAACTCCAAGTATTTTATGGGGAATATGCTCAGTATCTCCCCAAGATTTTACAAGAAATAACAGACCCGATTATTGCGGCTAATATTACTAGCAAAAAAGAAACAGGCTTTAAACTCTATGAACATTTTATTTCACGAATCAAAGAAAGCGATTCTATGCGTGAAAAGTGTCGTAGGAAAAATTTGCCTGAAACCAGCCAATCTGCTCTCAAGGAAATTCGTGACAGTATTGGAATTCGAATCGTTTGTGGCTTTGTTGATGATATTTATAAAACTATCGATGTCATCAAGACTATCCCTGGCGTTTCTATCTATAACGAGAAAGATTACATTTTAAATGCTAAGCCAATGGCTATCGTTCTTACCACCTCATTTTGGAAATCGAAACCGAGTTTCCAGATGTCTTAGGAAATGAGAAAGGAACCTATTTTGTTGAGGTTCAGCTTCGAACCATCGCTCAGGATTCTTGGGCCAGTTTGGAGCATCAGATGAAGTACAAGCACGACATCAAAAATCCAGAAATGATTACCCGTGAGCTTAAGCGCTGTGCGGATGAATTAGCTTCATGCGATTTGACCATGCAGACCATCCGTAACTTAATTCAAGAAGGAGGGGACTAGAATGGCTTTGAAAATTCTACTAGCTGAGGATGAAGAGGCTCTTTCTCGAGTTTACAAGGCAGCCCTAGAGCATCAGGGTTATGAGGTGGATCAAGCATTCAATGGGCAAGAGGCAGTAGACCTAGCTGCACAGAATGCCTATCAAGTGATGATTATGGATATTATGATGCCCATTAAAACAGGTATTGAGGCCCTAAAAGAGATTCGCTCCTCTGGGGACAGGACGCATGTCATTATGTTGACAGCTATG
>ENA-OQAN01000161-OQAN01000161.1-human-gut-metagenome-genome-assembly--contig:-NODE-161-length-36254-cov-3.115011_pt1 | contig 36254 bp, 38 predicted proteins | sample MGYA00242735_ERZ504527 | MGnify/ENA primary metagenome ERZ504527 (study PRJEB26092, sample SAMD00036230) | human gut metagenome | host: Homo sapiens | study: EMG produced TPA metagenomics assembly of... | reverse complement strand
GAGCGTTCATACCCGCTTTGATTGCTTTTTACGGTCTTCTTCAAAGCAATTGGCAGTCATCGCAATTTTTGAATAGGACTGCTGATTGCGGGAATACTTTTTTATTTCCAGTCAGAAGCAAGGCATACAGTACCGGATCCTGAATTTCCATTCTGTCAGGTTCTACTAGGCAGTCATAGGCCAAAATATGCACTCCTGCCCTTTCCGCTTCCTGTAATGTTTCTCCAAATTCCCGATGAGTCTCCCAGTTGGCTCAAACCTGTCAACTCCCTTCATCTGGATCACCAGAAGCAGATAGGCTTCGTATCCTTCCTGCATACAATGGATCAGCTCTTTCAGATGCTTCACACCTCTTTCTGTAGGTGCATCAGGAAATCGTGCTATATTGTCAGATTCCAGAGTGACACCTTTCACTTCTATAAAAGCCTTACGTTTCTCTGAACAGACGTAAAGATCAAATCTGGAATTTCCATAGGTCTTCTCCGGCGTTACCTGAACCTTTCCGGAAAAAGATGTCCTGCCTTTACCCACTCCAGTGCTGCTTTATTGGGAATCTGAGAATCCATATTGATCAGGCCCCTGCCCTTTTTATTTACGCAGATCAGATCATAGGCTGTCTTTCTCGCCGGATTGCTGCTCTTTTCCAGAAAAACCTGTGTACCCGGGATCAGAAGCTCCCTGCACCTGCCTGTATTCTTTACATGAACCGTTTCCACCTGCCCATTGATTTCCACATGTGCAATAAACCGATTAGGACGATCTATGAAACGGCCCTCTGTGATATGTTCGTACTTCATTTTTTCTGCTCCTCTTTACGCATTGTATACATACCATAACATGTTTTCCTCATATCTACAACATTTTCACTTTAAGAAACTTTTGTCTGATTTTGCCTTATGTTTTTGTACCTGTGTTTTGAAAAAAAATTCATTACGTTTTTTCATTTCTGTGCTATAATGTTCCATCATAAAAATATCCGATAAAAATGATGTGAAACAGGTGAAGAAAAAAAAATCTTGTGCCTCTTATCGTTTTTTACTGAGCATGTGCCTTGTTGGTTTCATCGTATACAAAACAGACACTCACGAAAAATGGCAGAGACGCACAACCGCACAATTAAATGTATCAACCTACGGCGAACGTATTAAAAATGAAATTACAAATGGAATTGCGATCACAGATACTCTGAAACAGGTTCTGATCAGTGGAAATGGAGATATCAAGCAATTTGATACGATTGCAGAAAATCTTATATCTGATTCTATTGAAAGTGTACAGCTTGCTCCGGACGGTGTTGTAACAGATATTTATCCTGCTGAGGGAAATGGGGCAGGTAAAATTGATCTGCTCCATGATAAAGACCGTGGCAGAATTTCCTGTTATGCAAGAGACAACCATACAATCATTACACAGGGACCTTGAATTGAAACAGGGCAGCTATGGAATTGCTGTTCGCAATCCGGTCTACCTGAATGATGAGCACGGACAGGCGTATTTCTGGGGATTTACCATTGTTATCCTGCGTGTTCCTGATATTTTTTCCGACTCGATCCATGCACTTTCAGGTTTTAGATATGAGTACAGACTTTCCAAAACAGAAACTCCCTGGAGTGACACTTATAAAACCGTTTACCAGTCAGATGGTCAGATAACGCAGCCGGTTTCTTATGATTTTACCATAGGGAAAGAAAGCTGGAAGTTTGAATTAACTCCTGAAAGCGGATGGCAAGACAATTTATTAATAGCAAAAGCCAGTATAATATTTACTGCCATCACCTTACTTCTGTCGGGACTTATCAGGGTATGGCTGGTATCAAACGAAAACAAAAATAAATTTCAGATACTGGCACGCACGGATTCTCTTACAGGTATTTACAACCGCTATGGATTTGACGAATCAGCAGAAAAGATGATGGATAAAAATCCGAAAGCACATTTTGTGGCTGCACTCCTTGATATCGATGATTTTAAGTTTATTAATGATATCTATGGCCACGCCTATGGAGACAAAGCATTAAAGAGTCTGGCAGACAGCATGAAAACATTTTTTTCCATCTGATGCATTACTGGGAAGAAACGGCGGGGATGAATTCTGTATTCTTTTACAAAATTATACCTGTGAAGATGCAAAAGAACTGCTGCAGCAATTTACCGGACTTCCAAAGGCATTCTCATACAAGGGAAAAGAACAGTCATTTAACATTTCTCTGGGATATGCGGAATATCCCACATTTGCAGCCAGCCGTTCACAGCTTATGCGCTGTGCAGATGCAGCCCTTTATGAAATAAAACTTCACGGAAAAAACGGGTGTATGGCCTACAGGGAAGGTCTTCAGTCCGGAATCCGTAAACAACTGGGATTCGCATTTAAAGATATCTCTGAACACCTTCCGGGTGCATTTATCATATACAGAGCGGACAAAGACGATGACGAACTCTTTTATGCAAACCATGAGTTCCTTCATATGACCGGATATAAAGATATGGACGAGCTCTTCAGACTCACCAATAAGCGCTTCCGCAACCTGATCCTGAAAGATGAACAGAAACAGATAGAATCCAGCATCTGGGAACAGATTGATAGTGGTAATGAAAATGACTATATTCACTTTCACCTCCGAAAAGCTGACGGCTCCTATCTTTCTGTCCTCGATCACGGAAGAATCGTAAAAAGCCAGCAATACGGAAGGGTGTTCTATGTATTATTCATGGACTGGGAAGATATGCATATTCATTACAGTGATAAATTTTCCGAATAATAACAGACATACGACTGTTTTTCACGAAAAGGCTTATTTTTCAACTATAATGAAATACTTTCTGCAAGACATAATCGCCCCGAGGATGTCAAGTCATTGCTACAAAAAATATGCGGCTCTTTTGCCACCAAAATGGCTTAAAACCGCATATTTCTGTATAGAGGACGTTATATAATTGTCACAAAGTAGGTGGGGAGGATGTAACGTCATTGCTACATCTTTTCTATCCTAATGCGTCAATATTTATTCCTACTTTCGCAAATAAAAATTGTAGCAACACATGCATTTGCGTATCTGGATTATCATAATATCTGTTTTCTTTTGGCGTTTTATTTGCTCTTTACCCTGATTATCCTCTGATATTTTTTTACCCCTTTGAATTGCATTCTTTATATCAGATAATCCGATTTGATTGACTATTTCCGTTACCCTTTTTTCTTTTTTTATGTTTGCATCTGCTGCTAACCCAAAAACTTGTCGTAATTTATCAGCATATGCATCCTGATTTTGTACTATATCAAAATAGTCTTCTTTATGAAGAATCAGCCATAAATCAAAACAATAATTTGTATATCCTAATTCAATCTTATTTTCTATTGCCAAATCTATTGCTTCTTCATACTTATCCTTTTTTCCGTCATAATCAAAAACAGATACTTTGTTTTCCTTACCAATAGATTTCTGAATAGTTCGTTCTACCACACACTTAGGATTTCCGCCATATGGTTCCGCATAATCAAATACTAAATCATGCGTTCTTTCTTCAACGCAATTCACTAATTCTGCTACTTTATCAAAATATATTCTTTCCTGGTTTTTTCCCTCACATCCTACAATGCAGAGGAATTGTGGTCTTCGTATTTTATTGTTCTTTGGACGATTCAAGATTATTCGCCTCTCTTTCCAATATGTGCTTAAATGCAATTTCCAAATCCATATGTGGCAATGCTCCATATTTTCCATTCAAATAATTTTTTAATATTCTTTCTTCTGGACGTAATTTGTAATCTGCTAAAGAATATATCTCGCTCACCATATCATTCCTTCGCTTTTCAACCATTACAATTTGATCATGTCTAAGCAATTCACCGTCTAAATATATTGGATTATGCGTATTGAAAATTAACTGAGCATTATTTTTATTGATATCTTTATTGTTAAAAATTCTTATCAGCGATACAACAATTTCAAAATGCAATGAAGCATCCATTTCATCCAAAACAATGACCCCGCCATTATCTAAAACATCTATAAACGGTTGTAACAATCTAATCAATGGATAGTTCCTCTCGATTCCATCAGCTCTGAATCTACAATCATGGATATTGCATATTTTTTTTGTGGTTGCTCATCTTTTCTTAATGGTACTTGATACATTGAACACATAGATAATTCATCATTATCTGTTTCTGCCATAAATCCAATTTTTTGATTTCCAAACTCAGCTATATTCATAACTTCTTTAACTGAGGCACTTTCGAAAATATTTCTACGAATATCTTTATCTGGTTTTTTATTAAATATCGTCTTTAAGTCTTTTTGTCTAAAATTCATGTCATTTGCATTCATAATAACATTAAATTTTTCAAACCATAAATTAAAATCCTCAAAATATTTTTTATCAAACAAATTGCTAATTGCACCTGCTACAACTAACTTTTGTTTATCCAATGTCTGGTTCAATTTGTGAATCAAGCGTTCAGAAAAAATCCGCATCATCCTTATTAATATAACCTTTTTTTACTAATTTCTTTACATCCACATAAATTTGATTTTCATCATCTCGTGAAAAGAACAAGTCATCATTAACATAAAGAACCTCTTCTTCAATTTTATATACATCAATATCCGTAAACTTAATTCCGTATCTATAAATATTATTTTGAGTGGAAAATGTAATTTCTAAAGAAACCGGATCATACCAACTTGTATCTCTAATAAAAGATAACATACTTTTATAAGATTCCAGCTCTTTGCAATTTAAGGTTCCTTTCATAACCATTTTTTTTAATATATCCATTGCCAACACAATGTTGGATTTTCCACATGCATTTGCTCCATAAATGACAGTCATTGGTAATACTCTTAACTTATTACCATTTACACTTTTATCTATCACATAATCATTATGCGTTTTCTGTTTACTTGAAAGCATTGTAAAAAAAGTCTCATCTTTAAATGACCTAAAGTTTCCATTTTAAAGTTTAACAACATTTTTTTTGCATCTCCTTTCCATTTCTTTATATAATTATACATCATTATTGCTTTTTATCAACAATTTTATTGTTATTATATGCTAATTTGTTGCTATTTATACTCCACCCCCACTCTCCCGTCATCATACACATATATTCCCTGCACATATTCTTCCAGCATCTCTCGTGTCAGATTCTCATAGCCTAAATACTTCAACATTTGCTCCACCGGAACATTCTTTTTCATCAGGATTTCTTTCTCGTCGTTTATCAACTCATCCAGTTCCTGTACACGTTTCTGCAGTCGTTCTCTTTCTTCTTCCAACTGCTTCTTGGCTTCCATAAACTGATTCTGGTTCATCTGTCCCTCGTGATACTTCTCATAGTTCTGGCGGTTCTGGATTTTTATTTGTTCTTGACACTTTTCACAATCTGCACTTTCCGTCTTATAGGCTTCTATACTTTCCTCATGCTGTTTTCTCATGGATTGCTGCATCTGTTCTTGGCTGATATTCTGACGTAAGTAAGCCTTTATTTCTGCCAGCACGATATGCTCCAGCATTTTGTTATCCGCTTTCCCGGCAAAACATCCTGTATCTTCTTTTCCTTTACTGTAAGCACAGCTATAAAGAATATGACTATGAATCGGACTGCTTGAAGTCAGGCTTCTGCAACAATTCCCGCATTTTACATAGCCACCTAATAGTGTTGTTTCCCTGTCAAATTTGCTTTTCTTGGTGTATCTGATCTGAAGGGACTGTGCTTTTTCAAAAACTTCTTTTGATACAATCGGCTCGTGATGATTTTCCATCACTTTCCACTGATTTCTCGGTACCGGTACTTCTTTCCCAGTTCCGGGATCTGGAATCTTTGTCTTTCCATAGACCATACAGCCTATATAAGTCTTATCATCTACAATCTTCCGTATCATATCACTCGTCCACTGCAATCCTCTTGATGAAGCTTTCTTACTGCCTGATTTCTGTCGTCTGCTCATAGACTGCAAGGGAGTCAATACACCCTCTTCATTGAATAACTTACAAATCTCCATCTTGGAATATCGCTGATTGGTCAGTTCAAATACTCTGCGGATCACTTCTGCTTCGTCCTCTACAATCACCAGTTCTCTCTTATTTTCAGGATTGATTCGATACCCATAAGGTGCAGAGCCACAGCAATATTCACCTTTTCCTCGTCGGGTGCTGACTGCTGCCTTTACCTTTACAGACTGGTCTTTCACATAAAAGTCTGCGATCAGTCCTTTAAACTGTACTTCGATGTCTGAATTCTTTCCTTTATAATCTTTAGAATCATATCGATCTGAGATAGAAATGAAGCGTACTCCAAGAAATGGAAAAATCTGCTCTAGATAAGTTCCCATCTCAATATAGTTTCTGGCAAAACGGGAAAAATCTTTTACCACAATACACTGAACTTTATTCTCTCTGGCAAGTTCCAGAACCTGCTTAATTGCCGGGCGCTCCATACTGGAACCAGAATATCCGTCATCGTAAAACTCCTGAAATGGCATAGCAGCAAGCTCCGGAATATGGGAAATATAATCTTTTACCAGTTTTCTCTGATTGATAATGCTGTTACTTTCTCCCTCTGAATCATCTTCCATGGAAAGACGGTAATATCCAATAATCAGTTTCTGATCACTCATGTTCTACCGCCCCCTTAAACCCGAAGTTGATTTCCAGTCTGCCATCACCATACAGATACATACTTTCAATCAAGCCCTCTGCAAGTTCCGCATTGATTCTGGTTGTCCCATCCAGTTCCAACAGACTTCGTAAAAATCTGGCTTCTTCTTTCTGCTGTTTTTCCAGCTTTCGTATGGTCTGCTCCAGAGACTTCTTTCTCTCTTCACAAAACTCTTTCCAGTTATTACGGTCATCTTTCATTTCTATATAGCTTCTTTGGAAAGTTTCACCCTCTTTATATTTCATAAATGCCTGTGCCAGTTTTTCTGAACGTCTTTCCATATCTGCATCCAGTTTTCTGATCTCAGTTTGAATCTCATTGATTTTGGAAAGAAATACCGCACTGCTTATAACAGACATATCCTTTTTCCGCAATCCAGATAACTGAAACTGTCTGGTCAGCTCCGAACGGACAATTTTCTGCAGCTTCTCCTCGGAAATAGATTTGTGACTACATTTTCTTTCATCCCGATACCAGGCAGCATTGCAAAAGTAATACACATTGCCTCTGTATCTACGTGTACACATTTCCGCTTACAATCACCACAATAGAATACATTGTAAAATGCTCTTTCATCATCTTCCCACCCTGCAGTAGTTTTTGTTGCTTTCTGTTGTGCTGCTTTTAGCCTGACCTGTGCTTTTTCAAACAATTCTCTGCTAATAATTGGCTCATGGGCATTTGGCGTAATAATCCACTGGCTCTCGTCCAATATGTCACACCATTTTTCACCTCTTTGAAATCTGGATTCATATTTTCTCTGAACCAGATCGCCATAATAATTATTCCGGTTCAGCACTGCACGTATCGAAGAATTTCCCCACTGATGAAGGTTCTCTCCGTCCTGACAGTACACATGATGATATTGGTTATAATCTGAAATCCGATGTACCCTATCCTCAAACAGCCTGTCAATAATGCCCTGTATGCCATCTCCCGAAGCATATTCTTCAAAAATCCTGCGGACAATCTTTGCAGCTTCCGGTTCCACCATCAACTTATAAATTCCATTTATCTTTTCCACACAATATCCATATGGAGCTGTAGATCCCACATACTCACCGTTTTTTTGTGCAATACGTTTCGCTGCCCGTTCTTTTGCGGAAATGTCTTTCGCATAAGCATCATTCACCAGATTCTTGATATTCATGGATAATTCCTGATTCTTGGCATCCGGTGCAAATGAATCATAGTTGTCACATACAGAAATAAACCGCACTTTCATAAAAGGAAGAATCTTTTCCAGATAGTTGCCAGTTTCGATATAATTTCTTCCAAATCGTGAGAAATCCTTTACCAGAATACAGTTTATTTTACCTTCCCTGACATCATTCATCATCCGTTCAAATCCCGGTCTGTCAAAATTTGTTCCGGTTTTTCCCAGATCAGAATAAATGTTATATACAGCAATTTCATACTCTCTGTTCGGATTTTCATTGTGCTTCTGAATGAACTCTTTTATCAGCGTAACCTGTGTTTCAATAGATTCTGACTTTTTTTTCATCACTGTCTACGGATAATCTGACATAAATTGCAGCCATACATACCGGAATCCCAAGAACTTTCTTCTCTGTGTTTTTCTTATATCTTTTTGCTGTCCTTGCCATTTATTCCACCTCTTTCCTGCACTCTGTCCGGTGTTCCGCATAAAACCGTCTTATGACTTCATTTTCTCAATCATATCCTGATAACGGATATGAATTTTGATCTGTTTGTTTTCATAAATATAGATTTTATCTACGGTCAGTGCCAACAATGTGCGATCCAGTTCTTTGATTTCCAGTGATTTCTTCCAGTCCTCCAACTGAACAGTTGCAGACACTCCACCCTCAAACATTTGCTTTACCAATTTTTTCTGATTCTCGATCATCTGCTCCAGTCTTCACATTTTCTTCCGTAACTTTCCCGAAATCATCGAACTCTTCTTTGCTGATCAATCCCTCTTTCAAGTCATCACCTAAAGACGCTTTCAGACTGTAATAGCGGTTATATTCTTCCTGCAACTTACTAATCTGCGTATCATAACCGATTACCTGATCGTAGCTGACTTGCATCTCACAAAGTTCTTCCATAATCATCTGATAGTCTACAAAAAGTGCCGTATATGCCTGAATCTCTTTCAACACAATTCTTTTCAGCACCTCTTCCGAAATACTGTGTCTGGTGCAATCTCCACCTTTGTTCTTTGTCTGGCAGATATAAAAGGCTTTTTTCTTCCCCTTATACTGATTTACCCTGCGTATCATCGGTGTCTTGCAATCTCCGCAAAACACAAATCCCGAAAAAAAGTTTGCACTGTCTGATGTTTTCGATGCCCTACCATCATATTGAAGCAGCTTCTGAACCACATCAAAATCATTCTGCCTGATAATTGCCGGATGCGTATTTTCTACTTTCACCCACTCTGATTCTGGCTTATCCAGGCGTTGCTTTACTTTATAGCTGATTCGTTCCTGCTTGCCCTGTACCATGTTTCCAATATAGACTTCATTGGTCAGAATCCTTTTGATCTGCACTGCCGACCATTTCGGTGTATCTGAACTATGGAATCCGGAATTGTAATTTTCACCATTTGCCTTTTTATATTCTTTTGGCGACTGCACATGACGTACATTCAGTTTTTCTGCGATTGCTCCAAGACTGAATCCATCAATTTTCCATGAAATATTTTTCTTACAATATCCGCTGCATAAGAATCAATCACCAGACAATTCTTATTCTCCGGATCTTTGCAGTAACCATACGGGGCAAATGCTCCAATAAATTCACCTTTTTCACGTTTGATTTTCTGGTGGCTTCGCACTTTACCGGAAATGTCCCGGCAATAGCTTTCATTTACAAAATTTTTGATCGGAACTACAAATGACTTCTCTGAAAAATCTGCTGTTTTACTGTCGAACTGGTCTGTAACTGAAATAAAACGCACATTTAAAGCCGGGTAGGTCTTTTCGATCCATCGCCCGGCTTCTATATACTCTCTTCCGAATCTGGATAAGTCTTTTACAATCACACAGTTTACTTTTCCAGCTTCTATATCAGTTGTCATTCGTTTAAACTCAGGTCGGTCAAAATTTCCTCCTGAGTATCCGTCATCCACATATATATCAAAGATCTGAATATCCGGCTGGCTTTTTACAAAGCTCCGAAGTAACTCTCTCTGATTTGCAATGCTGTTGCTCTCTGACTTCGCACCGCCCTCTTCCATATCATCTTTCGATAACCGAAGATACAATGCAGCATCGTACATATCTGGCATATTCATTTGCATTTGTTCCATTTTACATCGCTCCCAACTTACTTATTCCATTGAATTTGAAGTCAGAAACCATGTATCACGTTCATTTTCCCTGACTTCACATTAACATAACATCTGTAGCTTCGCAAGATATTTTTTCAAGACTTGCATCTAATACATCAACTCCGTTCTTTTTCTTAGATAATCACTGATCGCATCTGTAGCATCCATTTCTCCTGTCATTTCCACGACTACCACATACCCTTCATTCATGTGAGCATACGGCTGATCGCCAGATTTATCCAGAAAAGTTTCCACTTTCTCAGAAATAGCTTTATCTATATTAGGAATTAAGTCTTCAATATCCTTTAACTGCTCCAGATTCACACTGGAATCTATTACTGACTGATTTACCATGATGCTCACCTCTTTTCCAACATATTCTTTGTATCAGTTGTCCTATACCTGCAATTTTCTCAAATGCATCACCTTATCTGGATATTCTTTAGCAACTACTTCACTGCCAATCTGAATATATGTTAAGCGCTTAATTTTTAGATATGATAGAAAAAATCCCCGACTGCTTTTCAGCAGCCGGAGCACCTTGACAATTCACATATGATTGATTTGATTCGTTTGCACGACGTCCGATTTCAGCTTTGACGATTTCGTTCCATGGAGCCAGAAGTTCTAATTCATCATCGCTCATCCTATCATTATCGTGCTGATTTGCACAAAGAAATAACCTTATTATGCCGGTTGACAGGTTGGATTACGCTGATTTTTTGAAAACTTTATATGGTATATTTTAATGAATTGTAGGATTACTTTATTGACATTTCTGACACTATCATATACACTGTACATATCGTATAAGTACGCATATATCAGAAGGTGGTGAGAGGAAGTTAGAATGGAAATTATCATAAGTAATAGTAGTGATAAGCCTATTTATGAACAAATTGCTATGCAGATTAAGAGTTTAATCATGAATGGTACCCTATCTGCCGGAGAAGCCCTGCCTTCCATGCGTGCACTGGCAAAAGACCTGCATATAAGTGTTATTACTGTTCAACGAGCTTACGAAGATTTAACTCGAGATGGGTTTATCGAAACCGTATCGGGAAAAGGTAGTTTTGTTGCATCACCAAATAAAGAATTTATTCAAGAAGAACAACTACGAATAGCAGAAGAACTTTTAGAAAAGGTTGCTATAATCGGTCGTACTCATGGTATCAGCTATGAGCAAATGGCTAATATTCTAAAACTATTTTTTGAAGAATGAGAGGTGGAATTATGGAACAGAACAGTATTGTTGTAAAAAATGTGACTAAAAAATTTGATGATTTTATGTTAGATCATATTTCATTTACAGTTCCTACAGGACGTATTGTGGGTTTCATAGGAGAAAATGGTGCTGGAAAAAGTACAACTATCAATTTAATTTTAGACCAGTTAAAGTTGGATGCGGGTGAAATAAGAATATTGGGTAAACAAAATCATTCTTATTTGCATAAAGAAAACATTGGTGTTGTTTTTGACGAATGTAAATTCCATTCCGTCTTAAATGCAAAAGATATTGCCCAAATCCTTTCGGGATCTTATAAAACATGGGATATGAATTTGTTTGAAGAATATATGAAACGCCTTGATGTTCCATTAAATAAATCAATAGGGCAACTTTCAAAAGGTATGAAGATGAAATTGTCAATTATTTGTGCACTATCGCATAGACCCCAGATTCTGATTTTAGACGAAGCAACAACAGGGTTAGATCCTGTTGTACGAGATGAAATTTTGGATATTTTTTTAGAATTTATTCAAGATGAAGAACACTCTATTTTGTTCTCTACACATATAACCTCTGACATACAAAAGGTTGCTGACTATGTAATTCTGATTCATAATGGAAAAATTATTTTTGAGGAAAAGAAAGATGACCTTATTTATAATTATGGAATTATACGCTGTAAAAAATCAGAATTTAATACTGTTTCGCCAGATGACTATGTATGTTGTCGAGAAACAAATCTTAGCGTGGAATGCTTAATACATGACAAAGTAGCTGCAAAAAAAAGATACAAAAATCTAATTATTGATAATGCTTCTATTGAGGACATTATGCTGTTCTATATCAAAGGAGGTGTCAAATGAAAGGATTGGTTTTTAAGGATTTATTGCTTATGAAGAAAATGAATAAAAAAGTCATTTTTGTAATGTATTTTTTTGTAATAGCAATTTCATTCTTCGGAGAGAATGAAGTTTACTCAATTATGTCATCGGCTTTTTTTTCACTTTTTATCGGTATGCACTTAATGATGACCATGACCTATGATGGATTGACTTCATGGAAACAATATGAATTAACCTTGCCGATGAGTAAGTACCAAATCATTTTCAGTAAGTATTTGACTAGCTTGCTTCTTGTTCCGATTAGTATAATGGGTACAGTTATCATTTATATCATTCGTTATGTGGTTTATCATAATTTTACACTTAGCCAGTTTGGTTTTTCTATCGCCATTGCAATAGCATTACCTGTTTTATGGTGTTCTATATGTTTAGCAATAGCACAGTGGTTTGGCTATATGAGTGTTCAGTATGTGAGAATGATTTGCACACTTCTCGTTATCTTTTTCGTAAGTAAAATATCAAAAGATATGAAATACGTTACTCAAAATTTGGTTAAAAATCCTATGTTGATTACTATTTTTGCTTTGGGTATAGTAGTCGCATCGTATTTTGTTAGTGTTATAGGATACTCAAGAAAAAAATAAAAAGTAGAAGTGCAAATAAAAGTAAGTGTCGAGCGAGTACGTTGCCCTGTCTGCGGAAATAAAACACGTGACAAAATCCGAGAAGATACTGTACTAAAAAAATTTTCCACTCTTTTGTTCGAAGTGCAAAAAGAGAATGTCTAATCAACATTGAACAATTCCATATAACTGTTATTAAAGCGCCAGACGCAGAGCCGATAATACACAGTTCTTTGAACTGTAGTTATCGGTTTTTGTATTTTCCCAATCATAGTGATTATCAGCTATTGATTTACACTTAAAACTGATCCAGATTTAATGCTTAAAACTGACCCATGGTATAATTTGGCCTTATGGCCTTGATAACTGATAATTATTTGTATAAGTCAGTTTTATATTCCTGTGACCTCTCTTTCGTTTTAATATGTTGTCTGTAACAGAATCGGCTGTTCATGTTACGTTCATTGCTACAAGTCTTTCTTTCCATATCATTTTGAATCCAACCCGGGCAGATTTTCTTCAAAATCATGGTGAAAGTGCTTCGTTTCTGTGTGAATAATCCGGGATGAATCCATCACCTGTCCGGCGTATGGAAATCAATGTTCCGCTTTTTAGGAAATCACGATTCCTGTAAAAGGAAATCACATTTTCCTTAAAACCTTATAATGATGTTATGCACTTTTAGTGTAAATTCATTATGAGGAGGTCACGATTATGACCAAATATCGAGAAATCATCGGCTTACCGGACTAGGATTCTCACAACGTAACATCATGGCAAGTTGTGGTGTTTCACAAAAAACTGTCGTTAAAGTTCAAAAACGTGCCAGAGAACTAAATATCTCTTGGCCTCTTGATGAATCAATGACCGACACAGAGCTTCAAAAGCTTATGTTCTCGAAAGAGAGCAAGGTATCTGCAAACAAGCGGATACCGGATTATGCTTACATCCGTAAGGAGTTGCTCCGCAACGGAGTCAGTAAAAAGCTCCTGTGGACTGAATACATGGAGGACTGCCGTGCCAACGGCGATGAGCCGCTCATGTATTCTCAATTCTGCTACCACATCCAGCAGGATGAGCAGAAACGACGTGCTACCATGCACATCAATCGCAAACCCGGTGAGCAGGTTGAAGTTGACTGGGCAGGGGATCCTGCAACAATCACCGACCCGGATACCGGTGAAATCTTAAAGGCTTACGTATTCGTAGGTGTAATGACTTACAGCCAGTATGCGTATGTAGAAGCCTTTCTGGATATGAAGCAGAAATCATGGATCACTGCTCATGTCCATATGTACGAGTTCTTTGGCGGTGTTGCCAGAATTCTCGTACCAGATAACTGCAAGACAGCAGTTGTTCACAATGGTGGTTGGAAAGACCAACAGATCAATGAAACCTATCAGGAAATGGCTGAACACTATGGCACAGCCATCATCCCTGCCCGTGTCAGGACACCAAAGGATAAGCCGAATGCTGAAAGAACGGTAGGAAATATCTCCACCTGGATAACAGCAGCACTCCGAAATGAGCAGTTCTTTTCCCTTGCCGAATTAAATCGTGCAATCAGAGAAAAACTGGAACAATTCAATCGTAGGCTCTTTCAAAAAAAAGAGGGCAGCCGGCTGGACTTATTCCTTGAAGATGAAAAGCCATTACTTTCGCCATTACCTGCTACCCACTTTGAACTGAGTGACTGGAAGACAGCCACTGTCCAATTCAATTATCACATATCCGTGGATGGAATGCTATACTCAGTTCCATATGAATACATCAAAAAGAAAGTTGATGTAAAGGTAACAGATACCACCATTGAAATTTTTTACAACCATAACCGCATCGCTTCCCACCGTCGTCTGAAAGGACGCCCTGGGCAGTACAGCACCATTACAGAGCATATGCCAGAAGACCACCAGAAGTATCTGGAGTGGAATGGCGATCGCTTCCGCAAATGGGCTGAACGGATTGGTATAAACACGTATACTGTGGTCAATGCAATACTGGCCTCCAAACGTGTGGAACAACAAACTTATAGGAGTTGTATGGGACTTCTGAAGCTTACTGATAAATACTCAGAAGCTTTGCTTGAAGCTGCCTGTCAAAAGGCATTATCCTATACATCTTCGCCCAGCTACAAGAGTATCAAAAACATCCTTGTAACGGGTTCTGTAAAAACGGAACCAGAATCATCTGGATCCAAGACCACACATAAAGCACACGGCATCACAAGAGGTGCCGACTACTATCGGAGGTAATCACATATGACAAATCAGAGTACAATAGATAAACTTATTGAAATGCGTCTTACCACAATGGCAGATGCATTCCGTAACCAGCTTGACGATCCTAAATTTAAGGAAGTTCCTTTTGAAGACCGCTTAGGAATGCTAGTAGATATCGAATACAGCAACCGCAAGAATAACCGTCAAAAACGGCTCATCCGCAATGCCGGATTCGATCAGCCGGAAGCGAATATCATGGATATCAATTATACTTCCGGACGTAAGTTGAACAAGGATCTGATAAACAGACTTGCCACTTGCGAATATATATCTGAACACCGGAATCTTTTTATCACTGGTGCTACAGGCTGTGGTAAAACTTACATGGCCTGTGCCTTTGGCATGGAGGCTTGTAAGCAGTATTTCAATACCAAGTATGTCCGTCTTCCTGATCTGCTTATTGATCTGGAGATGGCACGGACAGATGGCAGTTACAAAAAAGTCATGGCTAAGTATGCCAATCCTGTTGTCCTGATTCTGGATGAATGGCTTCTGTTGAAACCAACAGATTCGGAACAGAGGGATATCTTTGAACTGCTCCACCGGAGACGAAAAATCTTCAACGATTTTCTGCTCCCAGTATGAATTTGAGGAATGGTATGACCAGCTCGGTGGTGATGACAGTCCTCTGGCAGATGCAATCATTGACCGTATTGCCCATGATAGTTACCGAATAAATATCACGAGCATTGATGCTGAACATGATAGATCAATGCGTGAGGTATATGGCTTGGATAAAGCATTACGCGAGTAAACTCATATACTTACATAGGTGATTTCCACTTCCGGACATCTGATTCCCAAATTTCCGGAAGTGCGATTTCATCGCACAAGAATATTCATCTGTGTTGGGAAAATGAACGGAAACACTTGATTTTACTGACTTTCTTCAATGTAACCTTATTATAACGTCCTCCCCCCATCCCACCTCTTCATTGGGATACTCCTCATACCCCGGCAATGGTCTGGCGCCTTTTCGGAGATAGGCTTTTACTTTTTCCCCATAGAGGTAGGGATCGTTTCCATTTACAATCCCCCATTGCATTAACAATGCTGCGGATCCGCTGACAAAGGGTGTTGCAAAGGAAGTCCCTGTTACTGTTCTGTAACCACCACCGGGTACGGGAGCAACTATGTTTACTCCCGGTGCCACCAGATCAGGTTTCAGATATGGCAGCATTCTGCTGCCCCTTCCGGAAAAATCCGCATAAGAGTCAACCAGCGAATCATATGCTCCAACTGCAATAACCCGCCGGGCTGTGGCAGGTATGGTCAAAGTCCCATATGCCCTTGGTTCATAAAACCCAGTCCCTCTGTTCAGAGTATTTCCACCCGGCAGCCACAGGTAATATTCCCCTCCTCTGACCTTTTTTCCACTTAGGATGATTTTCCAGTCTCCACTGTCCACATAAGTTTTCCCAGGAAGAAATCTATGTAGATTTCCTGTGTCAGATGATAGGGTCCAGGTTTGCCATAATAGATTAAAAGATCTGTATTTCCCAGTCTGTACCTCTGAGGACCAAGCTTTTCGTCTAAGGGGCCGATCCGGTTTCCGGATGGATTTTCAATATAAATACTCATCTCATCCTCATAAGATTTCCATAACTGCACATTTAATGTTGGTTCCCTGCTGCTCACAGATAATTCTATCTGTCTGGTCTGTCCCTGTTTCAGGGTTCCTCCCTCATGCAGAGGCTGATTGCCGTTGTTCCCTGTACCTGTACAGATAGCCAGACGTCCTGTGGAAGAAACCATATCTATATATGTTTCAAGAAGGGAATCTCCCTTGTGGGATCCATAATTATTTCCAAAACTGAGATTAATTGCCATTGGCCGTCCCATAGTCAATGCCTGTCGCACCAGATAATCAATCCCCTGTATCAGCTCCGTAGTCCTGGGAAAGGAGTTTTCTCTGGGAATTCCCATTTTCACAACCAGTAGATCACTTTCATAGGCAACTCCCTGATTCACCCCATCTGATGCCCTCCCATTTCCTGCTGCAATTCCCAGCACGGAAGTTCCATGTCCACTGTAATCTGAAGATGGAACAAGACGCCTGCCCTGGTTTTCTCCAAGTGCAAGCGCCTCATCGATCTGCTCTTTCGTATATTCAGTTCCTGTCACATATCCCTGGGGTGGATTTCCCTGTATGCTCTGATCCCATAAACGTAAAATTCTGCTGCTTCCGTCTGCATTTCGGAAATCAGGGTGAAAATAATCCACTCCTGAATCCACAACTCCTGTCAGGATTCCTTTTCCCGTCAGTCCATTCCTGCCGGTCTGCACTGTGCGGATGCAGCTTGCTCCCTTTGCCTGAAACAATTCAAAATACAACCGTTTTGGCTTCTCCATAAATTCCACCTGCACTCTGTGGGAATACTTATCAATCTCACTTTCCGGCAAAGTTACCACTGCATAGCCGCCTAACAGTGGCACTACCTGAATTCCATTTCCAGCCAGACCACTTTCCAGTCCGCTATACTTTATGATCACATCCCATAACCTGGTTGCAGGATCATATCCTACATTAAGATTTCCCGACTTTCTGCGCTCCTGTGGTGTTGCATCCATCGCAAGATTTAAAAGGTTATCTATTTTCTGGTCCGGCATAAATGATTCCTTTTCATTATACACTTACTTATATTATATGTATTCTATGAGAATTGCTAATGCAGATAAATGCTCTGAGTGCATCAAACGGAATACAGCTTTTTACAACCTATAAATAAAAATGCCATCAGTTACAAACTTGCTCCGCAACTGACAGCATTTCAGCTTACAAATATTTCTGCATATCATCCCGCAGATTCTCTTCCATTCCAATAAGCTTCTTTGCAATGGAAATACTTTCGGACGACGCATCTTTGCATTGGTGCATGGCTTCTGTGATAGACTGGGTTCCCATGTTGCAGCCATTCATGATGATCTTAACCGCCTGTTTATTCTCATCTTCTCCGGTCATCATTTTTACACCTGTCGTCATCCACGAAAATGTGGATACCATAACACCCGGTTCTTTCTCCGGCTGGCCTGCGCGAAGAAGTATTTTGGAAATTTCCTCTTCCAGTTCCTTGTGTTTTGAACAGGATTTTTCAATCGTTGCTGCGATTTTGGCATCTGTCACATGATGCTGTACCTGTTCCATGCTCTCAATTCCCATCTTGCATCCGACACTGCATTCTTCTAATAGTTTCTTTGTGCTGTTGTCCATGTCTGTCCTCCTGTATAAAAATTTACTTTCTACATGGAAGATAGTATACGTACTTTTTGACTATTTATGTATCTTTCCCGTTACTGGGTACGGAGTGTATAGTGGTTCAGTTGTCAAGACAAAAATCTAAGCTTTTTATAATGAACTGATATATGTAACTGAGTAGGGGAGAAAATCCCCCCTTAGACCGCATGATTAATATCTCCTTACAATACTGTTTTTTCTGCACGATTATACAGGTATAGAAACCTTAGTTTTTTTGCCTTTCAACCAATTCAGAAAAGAAACCTCCTGCTTTACTCAAAGACTGGTAGGTGCCATCTTCAATAATGTGCCCTTTATCCAAAACGATAATCCGATCACATTCTTTGATTGTGGACAATCGATGTGCAATCACAATTCTTGTACTTTTTAAGTTTTTCAAAGAATCAGAAACATGTTTCTGTGTAATGTTATCAAGTGCAGAGGTTGCCTCGTCAAACAAAAGCACTTTCGGTTTTGTAACAATTGCACGCGCAATCATCAAACGTTGTCTCTGCCCTCCCGATATTCCACCGGAACCTTCACTTAATATCGTATGCATCCCCATCGGCATATTGCGTATATCATCTGCTACACCAGCCATCTCCGCTGCCTCCCAAGCCTCCTTTAACCCAAGCTGCGGTGCTGAAATCGTAATATTAGAAAAAATATCACCATTAAAGAGTTTTCCGTTTTGCATCACAACACCAATCTGCTGACGCAAAGATTTTTGATCTAACTTCTGAATATCCTTCCCATCATAATATACAGCTCCGGATTTCGGTGTTTCAAATCCCATCATTAATCGCATTAACGTTGTTTTTCCACAGCCGGTTGTCCCGACTATCGCAAGATACTGACCTCTGGGAATTTTAAGATTCAAATGGTCAATGATCCACGGTCCATCATCAGTATAGCGGAAAGATATATTATTTAACTCAATGCTTCCTTTAACCTTTTTTACAATTTGACGCTCTTCACATACTTCCGGCTTTGCTTTCAGTATCGGTTCCGCAAGATCCATGATCGGACGAAGAGCTGATATCATAGCTGCTACTGAAGTCAATTCCAAAATTGCTCCGCTCACCATTCCAAAAGATGTATTAAATGCCGCGTACTGAGGAACACTTAATGATTTGTTCGCCGCAACAGCGAATAACAACATGCTTCCTAATATCGTGACAACCGGTGACAATGCATTTTGAACTTTGAACGCAAACGGCGGATTATACCTGGCCTTAGCCTCCATCTGATATTTTTCTGCCCATTTTGCAAATGCACGCTCCTCACATCCTGCAAGTTTGATTTTCTGAATTCCCGAAAAGATCTCATATACAATACCCTGTACTTTTGTGGATGCTTCAAGTTCCATTGTCATTACAGTCAACCGCCCATAAACACTGACTCCCGCAATAAGAAGCTGAACGAAAAGAACTGCCAGAGCCGGCAAAAACATAACAGGAGCAATACTTAAAATCTGTATAAGATATACCGAGGAAAACAATGCCGTCATACCAAATCCCAATAATATTTCGCCAAAAATGGTACACAATTCTGTGAGAGCCATCACCCTCTCAGACAATTCACCTGCTGAATACTCTTTAAAAAACTGAACCGGTAAATTCAGGATTCTTGCAAACACAGCACTTTGGAGCTCAACTTTCATTTTCTGCTCTACACGTCCCCTCATCATCTCTTTTACAACAGAAAAAAGAAATTTTGAAACAGCAGTTCCCGCTAAAAGGACGGCAATAGAACCAACATAATCGACTGACCTGACTGGCAGTATATTCTCCAGCAGAAAAGTAGTCGCCATTGGAACGATCAGACCTAACAGCATAATTGCTAATCCCGTAACTATCATATAAACTTTATCCTGACTTGTGAACGATTTCAGTATAAATTTAAACAGGTCTTTTTGTGTCAATTCCCTTTGCGGAAGCGGACGGTAAAAACAAACCGCTTCTTCGCAGAGCTCTTTTGCTGTCTGCGAATCAACACGATTCTTTGATTTTCCTTTTATATCCTGATAATAATAATGATCTCCTTTTCCCTGAAGGAGGGCTATCATCTGTCCATCTTTTCTTTCTGCCAGGATTGGTCCATAACAATCTTTCCACCATTCGCCTGCCAATTTAATACGTCTTCTCATGATCCCGCTTGGACGAAACAGATATTCCATCTGTTCTTCCAAATCCACAATATTGTCCGGCACAGTATTAACTTCAAGATGGAAATAACGACAAATCTGCGTCAATGCATTCTGATTTCCAGTGCTCCGGGTGTCTGCAAAGGTCTCATTGGTCTCCTTCATAACAACTGATGCCAGATTCCAGTATGCCTTTTGAAGCTGTTGTTTATTATTTGAAATTCTTTCTCTAATTTGACTGTCAAACCACCCCATATTAAACCTCTTATTCCATTGTAACCAATTGGGAATACATTCCGCCCAGCTTATATAATTCCTCGTGAGTGCCTCTCTCTTTTATCTGACCATGCTCTAACACAATAATTTCATTACAGTCCCTGATCGTAGAAAGACGATGTGCAACTACTATCGTAGTAATTCCACGGTTTTTGATCGCCTTGGTGACTTCATATTCTGTTTTAGCATCCAGGCTGACGTTGCCTCATCTAAGATCACGATTGTAGGGTCTCCTGCCAAAACTCTTGCAATCTCAAAACGCTGGCGCTGTCCACCACTAAAATTGCGGCCTCCTGCATCAATCTTGTGTTCATACCCTCCCGGACGCGCCATAATATCCTGATAGATCTGGGCATCCCGAGACGCAAGGATCACTTCGTAATCCGTAATGCTCTTATCCCACATTTTGATATTTTCCGAAATACTATCCTCAAATAATGTGATCTCCTGATCAACAACAGATAGCGAACCTAAAAACGACTCTCTTGGTATCTCAGTTATCTTTTTTCCATCGTAAAGGATTTCTCCCTCCCACGGTTCATAGAGCCCCGAAATCAGCTTTGCAATCGTAGACTTTCCGCAGCCAGATGGTCCTACAAAAGCAACTTTATCTCCGGGATGAATGATCAGATTAAAGTCTTTCAGAAGCGGCTCCTCCAATTTCGAGTATCCAAAAGTCACATGCCGAAGTTCTATTGTTCCTTTCAGCTTCTCAAATTCAGTAATATCATCCTCTGAAAACGTCTTTACATAACTGTTGTCAGAAGCATATTTCATAACATCCTGTACACGTTCCATAGAAGTACGTGTTTCCTGAATACTTTGTCCAATATCAAGCAGGCTTTCCACAGGCATCATAAATTGCTGAAGCAAACTCTGAAATGCCACAAGCATACCAACACTAAATTTTCCTTTCATGATCAGCCACACACCAATGGTAAGAATTACCGCATTCGACAATTCCTGAAGCAAAACCGGAATGCTCAGAAAGAAGCTATCATTCTTAACTGCTTTACTGTCTGGATATTTGCTGAAGCCTGAAATCCAGCCCATCTTTCAAAGAACCCATTTTCTGCACCTGAACTTTTAATACTCTCTATCATATCAATTCCTGACATAGTTGCAGAATCCACTTTACTTTCATCCCTCATACGAACTCTGGTAGTTTCCACCCGCATATGTGATGCGATCTGAGACGCAAGCAGATTTAACACAATCGCAATACAACCTACAAAAGTCAAAACCACACTGTAACGTATCATGATTATAAAATAGAAAAACAACAGTATAATCTGGATAAATACCGGAGCTATTTTTGCGATCAAAGTCTCTGCAATCTGATCATTCAGTTTTTGTCTGCCAGCAAGGTCTCCCACCATTCGTTGTGCATAAAAATCCATGGGCAGATGAAGCATATGCCACATAAATGAGGCATTTGATACAATAGCAAGCTTTCCTTTAATTCTGTAAAGATATATCTCATTAAGAAAACCAACAATCATTCGGAATATAGCAGTGAAAAGCATTGCCACCAGAAGCATTTCAAGCCAATGCATATTATGTCCGGGCAAAATCTGATCCGTAAATATTCTGGCAAACACGGGAGTAACCAAGCCTACAAAAGCAACAAGGACAGCCGTAATCATTACAAAAATCACAGAAGCCGTTGTATTGGCCAGTCTATCCTTCAAAAACTTAAATACACTTTCCGGCTTTCCACCCTTCTCAAAGTTTTCTCCTGGTGTGAACTCAATACATACTCCTGTAAAAGAATGATCAAATTCTTCCATTGTTACCTTGATCGTTCCACGTGCAGGATCATTAATTACAGCTGCATTTTTGGTAAAACCGCATAACACAACAAAATGATTAAAGTTCCAATGGATAATTGCAGGATAAGTAACATTCTCTTTTACTTCGTCTACCCCATATCGATGCGCTTTTACCTCTAGCCCATAACTTCTTCCGGCTTTTGCAATACTGGAAGCTTTGCTTCCATCTCTTGATACTCCACAATCACTACGAACTTGTTCAAGCGGTAACCACTTGCCATGATACGCAAGAATCATAGCAAGGCTTGCTGCACCACATTCCAGGGCTTCCATCTGCATAATAACCGGAACTGTAATTCTTTTTTTCTCTTTTTCATAGCACTCTCCTAGAGCGTGTTTGAAAAATGCTTTTCGCAAGATGTGCGTCACAATTTATGGGAGATTTTGTCCGGATGAGGCGTCGTAGCGGGCTACGGCAACCGAATTTGGACAAAATATACCGCAAAGTGGGGCGTGCAGATTGCGGGAATGATTTTTCAAACACGCTCTAATTCAAAATAAATTGAATTGGTTTCATTTCGGCTGTTGTAATGATAACTGTTGCCAGCATATTTGAGGGAATGTCTTCTTCAGCTATAACCCGAACTTCATAAGAATAGTTTCCATCAAGCACATTATCCGCAAGCCAGTCTTCTGATATTTCAGCACGAATTTCTTCCTGTGAATAAGGATTCTGACTCACTGCTTCCACTTTGCCACTGATGTTTCTTCCATCAGGCAGTGTAATATTTGCCTTACATCCTATCAGGTTTGTGTTGGCATTTTCTACACATTCATAGCAGTTAATCACATTACCTCCAACAGTAACTCCTTTCACTGTCATCGTCTGTGGAAGACTTCCTACAACGCTCCATACAATCACAGATATTACTGCCACCAGAAGTGCCGCCATAATTAACCAAACCTTCGGATGAGACACCTTAATATATGCATCTAATTGTTCCGGAGATTCAACACGATCAAGACTTTCCCTTCTAAATATACTCTGTTTATCCACTTTTTCATCCTCCAGTATGCAATTTGTTTATCATATCATCTGACTGATGCTGTATTTTTATCATTTGTTTATTGTATCTGGTCTCTGACGCTTTGCATCAAAGATCTCCAGATAAAAATAATTTTTTCTTCATATAATGTGACAAATTCTCTTCTGATGTTTATAAACAGATAGGAAGCATTCGAATTCTTACAGGAAAGGAGAACTATTATGAGCGAAATCAAACAGAACATTACAAACGAATTATCTGAAGAAGAATTAGAAAATGTTGCCGGTGGTTTTGGCCGTCCTACTATGGATGATCCAGATATAGGGAGCAGATGAGGATAAACAATATGTTAAAACGAGGCATGAATATGGAGGAAATTCAAAAAGCGTTGAAGCGTTGAAGTTCTATTCGTAAATAACTATATCAATCCTTCCGGGCAGCCTTAGGGCTGCCCCTGTTTTTCTCTGGTCACCTTATCACTTCCACGATTAGTCAGAGTTCCTGCCAGTACACCGTTCCTGGCACCAGCACCATGATATATATGATTCCAAGCCCAAATCTGAGGAACTTGCCAAGGCTTCGGCTTATTTCTTCTATTATGTATGGGCACCCTGTATTTATCCACCAGTACAAAGGAATTAATGCAAAAATACTGATAAACAACCTTAGCTTTTGCGAAATTCTGTCAAAATCTAATTGTCTTTTTTCCAGTATCCTGCAGATGACAAAGGATGCAATAAATCCGACTCCTTCATATGCATCTCCCCGCATTTTAGCAGGATCAACCAGAAGTGATCCATCCGGCAGATAATCAAGTGGATATGGTTTGTATTCATAGTACAGCACAGCAGCAATACAGATCAAAAGCCCTGCCACAAGAATCATGAGGTCTTCTTTTTTTTTCTTTTTCACTCCACAATTCCAACCACCCGGTCAGATACATCATAACTGCTGTTGATATAAATCCCACCAGAACATCCTGCGGAGTATGTACTCCCAGATAATTTCGTGAAAACATAGTCAGGAATACCAGCACAAACAACAGACCTGCAACGACACTGTGCTTTTTTTCCATGAACCAAAGTCCACTTCCACCGAACATAGCCGTTGCCCGCGTTGTATGCCCACTTGGAAATGAATATCCGGTAGCTGCTGTTTTAGAATCACCATAGGGTAAAATCCGTGTATCCCGTATCCATGGGCGATAGACACAGAAAGTAAGCTTTAAAAATCCGTTGATAAACAGACCGCCCCCAAGTCCTGCCAGGATTTTTCGTCCCGCCTTCCGGTCAAATGCCCAGTAAATCATACACATCATTGCAATAGGTAAAAATCCTGCGGACAGCTTTGTTACTGCATTCATAAGCGGTGTCAGAATACTGCCAACCGTTTCGCGAAATTGTTGCAGGTACAATAAATACTCAATATCCATAGCTTTCCTCTTTCTGCTGTTCTTTCAGGCGAAAATAAAGCTGTGACTGTGTTAAATACTGATATGGTCCGGCAAAGAATATATTAACCAACCCGAATGTTATAATTCCCAGAAGGCTCCATCCTATAAAAGACAGATCTAATACAAATGCAGCCCACTTATTTCCCTTCATCATCTGACGCTCTTTTCAAAAGCTTCTTTTCGATTCATCTGTGGATTCTCTGCCAACAAAAACGGAATCATCATATACTCATACTGTTTTATAATTCCCGGAATTATAAACAAAAGACTCCATAAGCTTACAAACAATGTCCGCACAAACATAATCCAGCCAACATTCTTTCCATCTCTCCTGTTGATCACCGACCAGATACATCTCGTCTCCGCTGTTCCGTATTCACATTGAATAAACAGCTTTTTACATCCCACCTCCAGAGGATTCCAAATCAAAATCGTCATAATAAAGTTAACAAGCAACGCAACTGCCACAATTCCAAGTGCAATTCCTAAAACAAGGCCAAAATCATCAGTTTCTACTGCGCCTATCACTTCATCAAAACTTCCGGAAGAAGACCTTTCTACTACCGAGACCACTCCTGAACCTCCAATCAGGGATAATATAACTCCTGCCAGAACTGCTTTCCAATAATTTATCTTTAAAAGCTGTTTGGCACACTCTTTCAATTCTCTCCTTGTCCACATATACAATTCCCTCCTCTTCAAACTACCCATATGCAAATATCTCATATCTGAAATATGTCATCCGGCTTTCATAATCTATTACAATGCATTATCCCCAGTCAGTTCAGGCAGAGTCTCTGTAGCCTGAACGCCTATTCCCTCTGTTTTTCCATAATCATTCGCAACTTCTCCAGAGCACGTTTCTGTATCATCCTTACATTTCCCGGTGATAAATTCATCTGCCTGCCAAGCTCTGTGGAACTTTTCTGATAATAAAATCTTCCCAGAAGAATTTCCTGTTCTCTGTCAGAAAGCTGCTCCAGACTTTTTCTTAATGTCTCTTCTCTCATAATCTTTGCCACAATCTCTTCCGGCATTTTTTCCCGGGGAATTGTCTGCTGCTTCAGGATTTCCAGAGAATAATGAGTCTTTTTATCCCTATAATAGTTTTTCAGGCGGTTTGCTGTGATTGCATACAACCAGGTAGCTATACTACCTTTTTCTTCATCATAACTGTCCATATTTCTGTAAAAAGACAGAAATACATCTCCAGTCAGTTCTTCCGCTTCATACAGATCAGGAACTCTTTTATGTATAAATGTCAAAATTTTCAGATAATATTCCTGATAAATACGCTCAAACTCCTCATACTTCATCCTCCGCCTCTTCATAAGACTCAATCTCTGCATAGAGATGTTTATCTTCTTTCACATCTTCCTCTGGCTCGTACAGTTCTTTACACTCCTTATCTGTATACATAATGTAATAAGAATTATCGTCATGAAGCATGATCCATACATGATTATCTGCTGGAACCGTGATTGCATAATCCTTTTCCTGCTCTGTACCAGGAGCTGCAGTAACTGTCACATTACGTACATCACCTTCTGCTTTTTCTGCTTCTTCGTACTTTTCACAGAGATCTGCTACATCCTCAGGTCTGTCCACGCCGTAGGAGAATTCCATCTTCGAAGCTTCTTCTGAAGTGCCGTCCTTATGATTCAGAATCTGAGTATGTTTCAGTGGTCTGTAATCATCCGAAGCAACCACATATTCCATAGAAATCCAGTCTCCCTCTGTATAAGATTCTCCATCGCCCTGAGAATTCAGTGTGCTCTGCGTAAGTTCTTCAGGTACTTTTGTCTGTATAATGATCGTATCACCATCGTCCTTCAGATCCGTCACTTCTTCCTCCATGGTTTCATCTGTATAAAAGCTTATAAGATCATCTGCATTTCCATCTGCTTCATCAATATACAGACAGGAGAGATACTCATCTCCTTCTTTTCCGTATTTTAATTCGCCATCCTTATAGAGCATCTGGGTAGTACCATACATATCTACATACATCACTTCAGAATCTTCATAATCATATACCTTTGTATTCTGCAGTATATATTCACAGGTAGCTTCATAGCTTTTATGATTGCTTACAAGACTGTCTGTTTCTCCTGCTTTCATCATCTGTTCCAGTGCATTGTCTTTTGTCAGTTCAGGTAACGTATCCGATGCCTGGACACTCACACATCCTGCTCCCAGAGTTCCCATAATCAGTGCCGTCACAATAATCATTCTTTTCTTCATTTTTTAGTCTCCTTTCTTTTGAATGTTTTTGTGGCTATATTATTTATATTTTTATATTATTTGAATTTAATTCCCTTGTCCATATTTTTGCGTGAATAGTCAAAATATAGCGTAAAAAGGCCTTCATATGATTTGATTTTGCCTTCTGCCAATGGTATACTTATTTTTAATAGGTAACCTGACCATTATCTATCTTTATGACAGGAGGGTTTTATGATAGCATTGCGTTATTTCTGCGGATTTTCTCTTCAGATTTTTCCTTATGCATTTTTCTGTTTGTATCCATTTCGGGATCGTTTCCGCTTAAGCACAAAAAAGACAATGCTCATGGCACTGTCCATTTTTATTGTAATGGTCATTCCGTTTTCTCTTATCGCACAGTTCAACATTGGCGGTGATTACAAAGAGCTAATCTGGAATGTTATTTTTTATATTGCCCTGCTACTGTTCGGAGTGTTGTATTGTTTTATCATCCAGGCAAAAATAGCAGAAAAACTATTTGTATTTTTTGTTGTAATGAGCTACGGATTCTTTGTTACAAGCACCGTTACCTTTTTGCACCGTACTTTCCGGTTTCCATCCGATTATTTTATGTATCCGCCCTTTGCACTGGCTCTCACACTTATCATAAATCTGGTTCTTGCGAAACCATTTCTCATACTGATGGAGCGAATCCGTACTATGATCAATGCAGATCTGGAATCACGGATCTGGAAGATTCTCTGCTCCCTCCCTGCTTTGTTTATTCTGATTGCCAGCATTGCACAGTTCTCAAGCATAATAAATCTTTCCAATAATATAGTTGTCCATGTTATGTTTGTACTGTTTGCAGTATTTGCTTTCATGGTGTATGCCGTATTCTTCAGTGTCATGGGATACATCCGCAGCAAACAGGAAGAACAGCGGATTTCCGAGCGCATGCTGGAAAGCTACCGGAATCAGGCAGAAAACAACGAACATATTCTGGAAATACACCATGAGATCCGGCATCATATGAATGCCCTGTCCTCCTATCTTAAACAGGAGGACTATGCAGGTGCCAGACAGTATATACAGAAATTTACTGAAGAAGCCGAACAGCTTCCTTTTGTCACCTACACAGCCAATGCTCTGGTTAATTCCATCCTTTCAGAATTTGCAGAACGTGCCAGCCGTTATAAAGCCATAGTGGAGTACAGTATTATCATTGGCAGAAGACTCAACATGGAAGACATTGATTTGTGCCGGATGTTGACAAATATATTGGAAAATGCAGTAGAAGGGTGTCAGAAGGTTTCTGAAGGACAGCGGGTCATCCGGCTGAATCTCCATTCAAAGGGAAATTTTCTGTTTATTAAATGTGAAAACTCCTGCAATGAGGATAACTTGAGAATCACGAATGGAAAATATAAATCCAGTAAAAAGAACAGTGACAGACACGGTTACGGTCTTAAGATCATCAATGGAATCGCCGAAAAATACAATGGTATACTGAGCGTACAGGTACGTGGTGGCTTTTTTGCTGTAACAACAACACTTTGTCTTGACGAAAATAACGAATAATAGGGGGGGGGCTTTCACTATGTACCATATTGCCATCTGTGATGATGAACCGATTTTTTTAACACAGATATCAGAAATGATCATCGATATTTTAGCATCCATGGGAGAATCCTGTGAGATTCGAAAATATACTTCTATTTCAGAATTAAAAAATACATTGCAGAATACTCCCAAAAGCTGTGACATTCTGATTCTTGATATTATGCTGGGTGAAAACAATGGGATCAGCTTTGCAGAATGTCTCCGTGACACTGAAAACCAAATTCCCGTTATCTTCATTTCCAGCAGTAAGGAATTTGTATTCGATGCATATTCTGCTGAACCTGTAGGTTATATCCTTAAGCCGGTCAGCCGTCAAAAACTTGCAGAAGCACTAACCCGTGCAATCCGACATCTGATCCCGAAATCCATTATAATCGACACTCCGTCCAGAACTGTATCCTTTCATATCAGGGATATTACCTATATTGAAATAATCAATAAAGAACTGCAGATTCACCTTCAGGACGGTACTGTCACGAAGATATATAAATCCCTTTCTGCAGTCCGTGAAATTCTGCCGAAAGATATCTTCGTGCAATGTCACAGATGCTACATTGTTTCTCTGTATGCTATCCGTTCAATCAGACGCTTTGAAATCACACTGAATAATCATGAAATAATCCCGGTCAGCAAATACAGCTACCGGGATGTCCAGGAACAATTACAGCAATACGCTGCAAAATGGTTTTAATTTTTCCAAACAGCAGAAAACGGCGGTCTTATCGACCGCCGTTTTCTCATTGATATTTTGCAACAAGCTCTCCGGCATTTGCTTTCACATCATCGGAAACAAGCCCCGGGAATTCCTCTTCCAGTTCATTCAGGATATTCAGAATATCTTCTTTTTCCTGACCGGTACTGATAACAACCTCGCAATAGTTGATCTTCTCCATACCTGCCACTGAGGTTTCCAGCTGCATAATATAATCCACATGCGGATTCCCATATAATCGGATCAGATCCTCCTGCGACCTTGCTTTCATCTTAAAGTTCAATGCATATTTCAGGTTCCGTTTCATACTATAATTTTTGTCAGTTCCGAGTATGCTGTCCACAAAAATAGATAGTGGATTTCTTCCCTCCATGGCAGCCGTTGTTGTTGTCATTCCGGACCATCTTGGATTAATTTCGATAATATACCATTCTCCTGCCCGGTAAACCAGATCGACTTGCACTGTTCCTTCAAATTTCAAACTCTGTGCCATATTAAGCAGTTCTTCCTGTACCTTTTCAAAATGATAGGAAGGATCCGTCACCGGACCAAATTTTACAGAGCTTAACGGATCTGTAATGCCCTCTTTTGTTACAGAAAAGGCAATCGGCGGAAGGACACTGTAACGTCCCTCTACACCATGAATTTCCGTTCCGAACTGTTCTCCCTGGATCAGTTCTTCCACCATTATATCTGAATTGTTCCGATCGGAATTAAGAAAGCTCTCTACTTCCTCATAGGAGTTCATGACTTCCACTCCGATTGACCCTGCACCTAATGTATCCTTCACAATGACCGGAAAGTTCATTTCCTTAATCCGATAAAAAACATATTCCTTATATACATTTATACTGACACCCGGATTCTTCTTCTCCGCAAGAAACAGCTCATGGTGAATATAGATTCCCTTTGCCGCTTTGACAAAGCTGCGGAACATGATATTACTACGCCACTTATCAAATGCTGCCACTGACACCAGCGTATTATTGGCAATGGTTGCAATTCCTCTTTTCTGTAATTCCTCAGCAATGAGAGCGGTCTTGATCGGTACCCAGTCAAAGGGAACGGCTCCCGATGCAATTGCTACAGCAATATCCGGCTTCTGCTGTGCAATCAGCTCTGCCGTATCCTCCGCACTCATTCCACTCTCCAAAAGCACGTATTTCACCTTCTCAGGTTTTTTGCAGATTTCCCCATCTGCCACGTCAAAAATGTAAGAACCATTCAGGGGTCCTGCTACAACAAATTCGCAGTCCGGATAAAGCCGGTCCATTTCATCCCAGGTATCTGCCCGGAACGCTGGTAGGTTGTTTTTGTTGATGAATTGGAATGTGCTGATGTTGACGCACTATAAAATACAATACGCATAATCTCTTCCTCCGCCTATTTTCTATTATTCAAACTGTGCCTGATATAATCTGGCATAGGCTCCGTTTTGTGCTAATAGCTCTTTGTGGCTGCCCTGCTCCACGATATGTCCGTTCTCCATAACCAGGATCACGTCTGCATTGCGAATTGTGGACAGACGGTGGGCAATGACAAAGCTTGTCCGTCCCTCCCGCAGCTTATCAAGTGCCTGATCAATCATGGCTTCGGTTCTGGTATCTACAGAACTTGTTGCCTCATCCAAAATGAGAATATTCGGTTTCACAAGAAATGCCCTGCAGATCGTCAACAACTGCTTTTCTCCGGCAGAAAGGCTTGACATTTCATTGGAAATTACAGTCTGATAACCATCAGGCAGTGTACTTACAAACTGATCCACGAAGGTCTCCCGGCATGCATTCCGGAATTCTTCTTCCGTGATTTCCCGTTTCAAACCATATTTCAGATTGTCTCCGATCGTTCCTTTATACACCCAGGTGTCCTGCAGAACCATTGCAATGTTCTCCCGCAGGCATGCTCTTGTAAGGTCGTGAATTTCTACTTTGTCATCAAAAATAATTTCTCCAATGTTTACTTCATAAAATCGTTCGATCAGATTTACAAGTGTTGTCTTGCCGGCACCAGTTCCTCCAACAATAGCGACCATCTGGCCCGGTTCTACAACAAGGTTCATATGTTCGATCAGCTTCCTCTCAGGTACATAAGAAAAGCTCACATCCCGGAAATCGATCTTTCCCTGCAACCGGTAGCTCTCTCTGGCTTCCGGTTTTTCTTCAGCCTGATCTTCACTGTCTAACAGCTCATAGATCCGGTCAAGAGACGCTATTCCGGACTGCAGTGAAGAATACGCCTGGGACAGCTTGGAAAAGGGTGTCTGAAACTGTCTGGTATACTGAATAAATGCCTGCACATCTCCGACCGTCATCTGTCCGGATATTACCCGTAAAGCACCTCCCAATGCCACAATCACATAATTCAGATTCGTAAAGAACCGGGACAATGGCTGAATCAAGTTCGATACGGCCATAGCTTTGAAGGAAGATTCATACAGCAGACGATTCTGCTTCCTGAAAGCTTCCACGAACTTCTCTTCCTGACCATAAAGCTTCACAATATTGTGTCCGTTCACACTCTCTTCCACATTACTGTTAATCATTCCGGTATAATACCACTGCTTCTGATATTCCTTACGCACAAACCTGGAAATCAGGGTCACAATCCAGCCCGAGACCGGAATAATGATCACAGTGATCAATGCCAGCCTCCAGTTAATTGCAGTCATCATGACAATCATCCCGACCAGCTGGAAAATACTGTAAATCGTATCTGCACCGGAAGAATTCAGAGTCGTGACCACATTATCAATATCATTTGTGGTCCGGCTCATGATATCTCCGTGACTGTTTGTATCAAAATAATTTAATGGCAGCGACCATAGCTTTGTCTCTACCTGACTGCGCAATTCTTTCGCCGTATCAGAGATGATCCGTGTGGAAAACCATGCGGATAGCCATTTCGATACGAACTGGATCAGAAAAATCACACTCGATATCCCTGCCCAGAAGAAAAAACGGTCCCAGTGAATGTTACTGCTTACCGGGTTTGACATATCCTGTACAATGGAATCCGTTGCATACCCCAGATACTGCGGTCCCAGCGCTGTAGCAACCGCTGAAATAATAATACTGAACAGCATAAGAGCGGTCAGCATCTTATTTTTAAAGAAGAAGAGCTTTAACAGCCGCTTGAAAGACCCCTTTTGTATGGTCTTTTTCTGCTTTGTACTCATGATGCCACCTCCTTATCTGTGGGCTGGGAAGCCACAATTTCCTGATAAGTCCGGCTGCTTTGCATGAGTTCTTCATGTGTTCCAACCGCTTCAATACGTCCCTGATTCATCACAAGGATCTGGTCAGCATCCTTAATGGTACTGATTCTCTGTGCAACAATAATCACAGCCGCATTCTGTGTAACCGGCTTCAGTGCTCTTCGCAGCTCCTGGTCTGTCCGGTAATCCAGTGCAGAGAACGAATCATCAAACAAATAGATGGAGGGTCTGCGGACAATTGCTCTTGCGATTGCAAGCCGCTGCCGCTGCCCGCCCGAAAAGTTTGTTCCCCCTTCGGAAACCTTCATCTTAAGACCACGTTCGTTTTTCTCCACGAACTCCTTTGCCTGCGCAATCGAAAGAGCCTCCCAGAGTTCTTCCTGTGTTGCATCCGGTTTTCCATCCCGCAGATTGTCCTCCAGTGTCCCCGAAAACAGGAAAGCCTTCTGCGGAACCATGCCGATTGCCTGATCAAGCTCATGCCTTAACAGCTTCCGGACATCCATGCCATCTACGAAGACCGTCCCCTCTGTCACATCTGCAAGACGTGGAATCATATCAAGCAAGGTAGTCTTACCACATCCGGTAGATCCGATAATCGCCGTCGTTTTACCCGGCTGTGCGCAGAAGGAAATGTCCTTCAATACAGGCTCCACCTGCTCATTATCCGGTGCATAGGAATACGTCACATGTTCAAAACATATTTCTCCCCGGAACTGCTCTGGCAAAAAAGCATCCTCTCTGTCCTGAATTTCACTTTCACTGTTTAAAATCTCTTCAATACGTGTAACCGATACCTCGGCTCTTGGTAGCATAATAAAAATCATGGAAGCCATCAGGGTTGCTGTCAGAATAAAGGATATGTAGGTTACGAAGCCGATCACCTGTCCAATCTGTACCTGACCGTTTCCCGCCATACGGCCGCCAAGCCAGATCAGCGAAATATTGGCAAAGCTCATTGTCAGGGTAAAGATTGGCTGCATCAGCCCTGTAATCTTACCGATGCTGGTATTAATCCTTGAAAGATCTCCGTTAATCCGTTCAAAGCGTTCCTTCTCGCCTTGTTCCTTCGTAAAGGCCTTTACCACACGGACACCGGAAATCTGATCCCTGAGTACAGTATTCATCTCATCTATTTTCGTCTGCTGTTCTCTATAATAAGGAAGGATCAGCTTTAAAAATACCACAGAAACCCCAAGCAACAGGGGTATCGTCACAAGCAATACCACCGAAAGCTTCACGCTTTGGGACAAGGCAAGCACAAGACCTCCGATAAACATCATCGGTGCTGCAATAATCGCGGTAAATAAGAACGTAATAAACTGGGTTACCTGCTGTACATCGTTTGTTGCCCTGGTAATCAGCGTAGGAGCTCCCATGCTTCCGATCATCCTGCGTGAAAAATGCATCAGCTTCTCATAAACCTGCTCCCTCAAATCCCGTCCGGTCATCAGTGCCACCTTTGCTCCGAAAATACCAGCCAAGGTTGATAGCAGAAACTGGATAAAGGCTATTCCCAGCATGAGAATTCCCTGATGCATGATATATGCAGCATCCGCATTCGCCACACCATAATCGATCACTCTGGAATTGATTGTTGGCAGATACATGGTTAAAAAGGACTGACCAAGCTGCAGTAAAATGACCAGTAATCAAAGCTCCCTGTATGCTTAATACTCTTCGCAAAAATCCGGTCATGCCTGTCCCTCCATAAAATCATCAATAACGGAAGCATATGCATCCATCATCTTACGCCCCGGCATACCCGGAAATGCATTTACCTCTGCCAGCACATACTCTCCATCACCAATCATAAGATCCAGTCCGATAATCGGAAGATCAAATATGGACGCCACCTTTTCACAGAATACCTTTTCTTCTTCGGTAAGAGTCTTCTCCTGTGTAGTTCCACCCACATGTACATTCGAACGGAATTCATCAGGATTCGATGCATGGCGCTCCATCGAAAAATAATATCTGCCATGGAGAACAACAACACGGATGTCTCTTCCTTTGGAAGTAGCAATATATTCCTGTGCCACATAAGCCTGTCCATAGGAAAGAGTTGCAAAGTAATCCTTAAGCTCCTGGCCGTTATGGATCAGTTCTACACCAATCCCGCCAAATCCACTGTCCGGCTTCACAACAAATGGATAACCAAAACGACCAGACAGTGTTTCGGGATCAGAATCTTTGAAAAACACCATCGTATCAGGCACCCGTATTCCATTCTGTGCAAGTCTCTGATAAGTTGCAATCTTACTTCTTGCGACCTGAAGCTCACGCAGATTTAAAATAGATGGAATTCCCGCATCCTGAAGCATATTCTCCAGAATAAATCCATCCGTGGATCCAAGCAGTGGCCAGAAATAATCCGGCTTTTCCATTTTTTCGCCCAGACAGGTGATCGCAAGCTCCCCGTTCCTGCAAATTTCAATCGTGGAATATTCACAGAAAAGTACTTCCTTATCTTTACCTATCAGTGCCTGCATCTGCCTTCTTCCATTTGTCTTAACATCTTCCACAGTACTGTCCTGGCTTGCTACTAAAGCTAAAATTTTCATAGACTCCTCCTTTTACTTATTTTACAAGCTCCACCCCGTATTCTGTCTGACTGAAAAAAAATTTCCGCTGCAGTTCATTCCGGATGATGTGCACAGGCTTCAGCTGTGCCGGCGCAATTCCCTTCATTATCATCAGATCACGATATAAGCTATATGTCTCCGGCTCTAAGATATTTAACTTAGTTGGCGCACAGATTCCTTTTGCCACCTTATCTCCCATGGACGGATTGGCCTTAGCAAGATTCCTCTCCAGAAAAAAGCGGATTTCCTTTGCTTTCATCCCCTCCGGAAGGCTTTCGATTTCCATAAAATAAGTATAACGTGGAGGAACATGTTCAACATCCGGATATACTGTAAAATCAATCATGTCAAAGCCAAGCTGCTTTGCTGTATCCTCTGCGGCAGTCCTGAGTGCCACTTCTGTTGTCTTCTCCCCCATAATACTGACTGTCTGATCAATACGTCCGATGAATTCCAGAATCGGCAGATTCTTATATTTTCCTGCAATCTTTACCGCATCACGCATACGATACCGGTAAAAACCGGAAAGATTCGTAACAATCACTTCATATTCTTTACCTGTCTCAAGCTGATCTATCGTTACTATTTTGGAGAAATCATCATCTGCGTCTGTCGGCAGAAATTCATAGAACATACTGTCCGGAACCGGCACGCTCTTCTCATCATTTAACCGGTACGGGACACTGATCATGCCTTCAGATGCATTAATTCCGGTAAAATAACGGGCTATTTTTTCTCCCATATATTTCTCTTTGATCTTATCAGCATAAACCTTAAATCCACCGGAACCGACACCGGTAAGGAACTGTGCATGAGCCACAGCTTCGGTACAATCGGTTCCTCAAACCCCTGCATGAAAATTCCCCTCAGTTCCTGCGCTCTCTCCGGCATGGGCTGAATTTTCTTTAAGAGACTGGAACGACTTCCTCTGACATTTTAATACCCAGATCAATCGTTCCCTGTTCAATATCATTAACCAGAAGCTCCCAATTCTGTTCCATATAACGCAATACTTCCAGTAAAAATCCAAGAAAAGTTCGCTGCCATAATTCGTAA
>ENA-OQAN01000160-OQAN01000160.1-human-gut-metagenome-genome-assembly--contig:-NODE-160-length-36675-cov-3.802287_pt1 | contig 36675 bp, 46 predicted proteins | sample MGYA00242735_ERZ504527 | MGnify/ENA primary metagenome ERZ504527 (study PRJEB26092, sample SAMD00036230) | human gut metagenome | host: Homo sapiens | study: EMG produced TPA metagenomics assembly of... | reverse complement strand
ATGAAGGAACTTGGACTGAGCAACAAGAAACACACTACAGATGACATGCTTTTTACCGTAGAAACAGTATCCTGTCTGGGTGCATGTGGACTTGCCCCCACACTGACTGTCAATGATGAAGTACATCCGAAGATGACTCCTGAGAAAGCTGTAGAACTTTTGAATAAACTGAGAGGAGAGTGCGTATGAGTATTAAGAGTAAAGAAGACCTGTTAAATAAGCAGGCTGAAGTAAATGAGCAGATTAAATCTTATACCTGCCGCGTTCTTGTCTGTTCAGGTACCGGATGTATCGCATCCGGAGCGCAGAAGATTTATGAAGAGATGTCAGTACTCTGTGAGAGAATTGATGGAGTAACAGTTGAAATGCAGAAGGATGTGCCTCATGTAGGCGTGATCAAGACAGGGTGCCAGGGATTATGTGAACTTGGACCTCTGATGAGAATTGAACCATATGATTATCAGTATGTTCACGTACAGCCGGAAGACTGTAAGGAAATTGTGGAGAGAACTATATTGGAAGGTAAACCTGTAGAGAGGCTGTTTTATCGTGATAATGATACAGTCTGTCCGCATCCTGATGATATTCCTTTCTTAAATCAACAGACACGTATCGTCCTTGAAAACTGTGGAAAAATCGATGCGGAATCTATCGAAGAGTATATTGCTGTGGGAGGCTATCAGGCACTTGCAAAAGTGATGGGAAGCATGTCCCCGCAGGAAGTTATTGATGAAGTAACTAAATCCGGGCTTCGCGGTCGTGGCGGTGCAGGATTCCCGGCAGGCAAGAAATGGTCTCAGGTTGCACGTCAGGCAGAGAAAACCCGCTATGTTGTATGTAATGGTGATGAGGGTGATCCCGGTGCATTTATGGATGGTTCCGTCATGGAAGGTGATCCATATAAGATGATTGAAGGTATGACTATTGCAGCCTACGCAGTCGGTGCGGAGAATGGATATATTTATGTTCGTGCAGAGTATCCTCTTTCTGTAAAGAGACTTAGGATGGCGATTGAACAGGCAGAAAAATATGGCCTGTTAGGTGATAATATTTTAAATTCCGGTGTAAACTTCCATTTACATATCAACAGAGGTGCCGGAGCTTTCGTATGTGGAGAAGGTTCGGCACTTACCGCATCTATCGAGGTAACAGAGGTATGCCTCGTGTAAAACCGCCCCGTACAGTAGAGAAAGGTCTGTGGGGTAAGCCTACAGTTCTTAATAATGTAGAAACCTATGCTAATGTACCGAAGATTATTCTTCAGGGAGCAGACTGGTTCCGCACCATCGGTACAGAGGGAAGCCCCGGAACTAAAACCTTCTCACTGACCGGTTCTATCGAGAATACCGGTCTGATAGAGGTTCCTATGGGAACCACACTCCGCCACATTATCTATGATATCGGTGGTGGCTTAAAGAGTGGCGCCGCATTTAAAGGTGTCCAGATCGGCGGTCCGTCCGGCGGATGTCTGATCCTTGATCAGCTGGATGCACCTCTTGATTTTGATTCTGTCAAAAATTAGATGCGATTATGGGATCCGGTGGTCTGGTAGTTATGGACGAGAATACCTGTATGGTTGAGGTTGCCAGATTCTTTATGAACTTCACCCAACGTGAGAGCTGCGGTAAATGTGTACCGTGCCGTGAGGGTACCAAACGTATGCTGGAGATCCTGGAGAGGATCGTAGATGGCAAGGGTGAGATGTCCGATCTGGATGAGCTGGAAGAGCTTGCAAATATGGTTCAGAACATGGCTCTGTGCGGACTTGGCAAGAGTGCACCTCTTCCTGTTATCAGTACTCTCAAACGCTTCCGCGATGAATATGAGGAACATATCCGCGATAAGAAATGCCGTGCAAAAGTATGTACTGCTCTTCGTCAGTTCCACATCAACCCTGAGTTCTGTATTGGCTGCGGTAAATGTGCAAAGAACTGTCCGGCAGGTGCGATCTCAGGTAAGATTAAACATCCATATCACATTGATAACGACATCTGTATCAAATGCGGTGCATGTAAGGACAACTGTAACTTTGATGCAGTATATGTGGAAGCATAGAAGGGAGGATACACTATGGCCATATGATAATTGACGGTAGAAAGGTAGAATTTACCGATGAAAAAAATGTCCTGTCTGTCATCCGCAAGGCAGGGATCAATATTCCGACACTGTGCTACCACTCAGAGGTATCCACTTTTGGTGCCTGTCGTTTATGTACAGTTGAAGACGAGAGGGGAAAAACATTTGCCTCATGTTCTGAACAGCCAAGAGATGGAATGGTGATCTATACCAATTCCGGAAGAGTCAAGAAATACAGAAAACTAATTGTAGAATTATTGCTTGCAGCACATTGTCGTGACTGTACAACCTGTGTTAAGAGTGGTGAGTGTGTCTTCAGGAACTGGCACACAGGCTGGGCGTACAGACAATCCGTTTCAAAAATACCAGGGAATATCATGAGTTGGATACAAGTTCTCCTTCTCTGGTTCGTGATCCAAACAAATGTATTCTGTGTGGTAACTGCGTACGTGCCTGCGAAGAACTTCAGGGAATCGGAGCTTTAGGATTTGCATTCCGGGGAACTGAGGCCATGGTAATGCCTGCATTTAACAAAAAAATCGCAGAGACAGAATGTGTAAACTGCGGTCAGTGTCGTGTATATTGTCCAACAGGTGCTATTGCGATCAAGACACATATGGACGAGGCATGGGAAGCACTTGCTGATCCGAATATACGTGTAGTTGCTCAGATTGCTCCTGCAGTACGTGTCGCAGTAGGTGATCATTATGGACTGACCAAAGGTAAGAGTGTTATGGGTAAGATTGTCAATGCTCTCCACAGAATGGGATTCGATGAAGTTTATGATACTTCATTCAGTGCTGACCTTACTATTATGGAAGAGAGTGCTGAGTTTCTTGACAGAATTAAGAACGGCGAGAAACTTCCGCTTCTTACTTCCTGCTGCCCTGCATGGGTGAAGTTTATTACAGACCAGTACAAGGACTATATTCCGAATCTTTCTACCTGTCGTTCTCCACAGGGAATGCTCTCAGCAGTGATCAAAGAGTACTTCCGCGATCCGGAACATGCCGGCGGCAAGAAAACAGTTATGATTTCTATTATGCCATGTACAGCCAAGAAGGCAGAAGCAGTTCGTCCGAACAGCTTCACAGACGGTGAACAGGATACAGATATCGTTATTACAACTACAGAGCTGCTCCGCATGATCGATAACTTTGGGCTTGACTTTGCAACTCTTGATCCGGAAGCTGTGATATGCCGTTTGGCTTCGGCTCCGGTGGTGGTGTTATCTTCGGTGTTACAGGAGGTGTTACAGAAGCAGTTCTCCGCCGCCTGACTCCGGATCACAGCAAAGAAACCATGCATGAGATCGCAGAATGCGGTGTTCGTGGAGATGAGGGAATCAAGGAATTTACAGTTCCTTATGAAGGAATGAACCTTAATATCTGTGTTGCCAGCGGCCTTGCAAATGCAAGAACCGTTATGGAACAGGTTAAGAATGGTGAGAAAGAATATCATCTGATCGAGATCATGCATGCCGCCGCGGATGTATCATGGGTGGCGGGCAGCCGACAAGATCCGGCGACAGAACCAAAGCTCTGAGAGCTAAGGGCCTGTATAATGCAGATAATACAACTATCATTAAGAAATCCGATGAAAATCCGTTAGTTCTGGAACTTTACAACGGACTTCTGAAAGGCAAAGAGCATCATCTGCTTCATAACGATTCCTATTAAGGAATATCTAAGAATATGTCCAAACGATAAATAGAATATTTTAAAGCTTCCTTGCATATTTTATAACAATACATGAAGGCTATGTGTAAATATGCAAGGGGGCTATTTTTATGGAAAATTTTCAGGTGTATCGTGATATCCAGGCCCGTACAGGGGGAGATATATACATAGGGGTCGTAGGACCTGTCCGCACAGGAAAATCTACATTTATCCGCAGATTCATGGAACTTGTTGCATTGCCGCAGATGTCAGATACAAAGCAGGCAGAGATCAGAGATCAGCTTCCTTTAAGCGGATCAGGCAAAATCATCACCACAGCAGAAACAAAATTTATTCCCAAAGAAGCAGTTCCCATCACTCTCGGAGAAGATCAGCAGGTAAAGATCCGCCTGATCGACAGTGTGGGTTTTCTGGTAAAGGGTGCATCCGGGCAGACGGAGGACGGGAAAGAACGAATGGTAAAAACTCCCTGGTTTGAGCAGGCAATCCCATTTCGCGAGGCCGCACGCATCGGAACACAGAAAGTAATTCAGGAGCATTCCACAATCGGTATTGTGGTCACAACTGACGGAAGTTTCGGTGAACTTCCCAGAGACAATTTTCCGGAGGCAGAAGAGAAGACTATTCAGGAACTGAAAAAACAGCAGAAACCATTTATCGTGCTGGTAAATTCGCAGATGCCATATAAAGATGCGGCTCTGAAAACAGCGGAAGAAATCCAACAGAAATATAAGGTAACTGCTCTGACAGTAAACTGTGACCAATTGAGAAAAGAAGATATTGCCAGGATTCTGGAGAAGGTTTTATATGAATTTCCTGTCAGTCAGATTCAGTTTTTTATTCCGCGCTGGGTAGAAATGCTTCCCCTGGAGCATGAGTTAAAACAGCAGATCCTTTCACAGATCAGGGATAAAATGAAAAGTATGCAGCATATACGTGATATCACAAAGGAATCTGTAAAATTATCCGGACCTTATGTACAGGATTCCCTTCTGGAAGATGTAGGCTTATCCGATGGAACAGTAAAGATAAGAATACGCATAAAGGAAGAATATTATTACAGGATGCTCAGTCAGATGAGTGGAATCGAAATGGAGAGTGAATATGAACTGATCCATACAATGCAGGAACTGGTACATATGAAAGAGGAATATGTAAAAGTGCAGGCTGCACTGGAAGCAGTGCGTGGAACCGGTTATGGTGTGGTTGTCCCGAATCTGGATGAGATTGAGATTGCACAGCCTGAAGTGATCCGACAGGGAAATAAATATGGAGTAAAGATAAAATCAAAGAGTCCGTCTATCCATATGATAAAGGCAAATATAGAAACTGAAATTGCTCCCATAGTAGGAACAGAACAGCAGGCAAAGGATCTGATCCAGTATATTGACGAAGGCAGCCAGAGGGGGAGAGTATCTGGGAGACTAATATTTTCGGTAAATCCATTGAGCAGCTGGTACAGGATGGCATCCGAAGCAAGATTGCAGCTATCAGCGAAGAAAGCCAGGTAAAGCTTCAGGATACCATGCAGAAAATTGTCAATGACAGTAAGGGCGGCTGGTGTGTATCATCATATAGCTGCCGTATAATATGATGCCTTTAAATTTTGCTTTTAGCCGAACTGTGAAACAGTTATTCAGTTACAGGCAACGGAGAGCTCAGGTTACTGCGTCAATTACCGGTTCGTCAGTTTTTTTACTGTCAGTACTTTTTTCCCCTTCAATAACGACTTTATTAGGGAGCATACGATGGTGCCTCCTTTTTCATCGATTGCCTTCTGTTTCATACACAGATGATCGGGGCATTGTGCAGAGATCATACGTGCCTGACCGTCTTTGATCTCACAGACATTTGTATCGTTGATTTTAATCGTCTGATCCTTTTCCAGAGAATAAGTTCCATATTCTTTTCCGTCTACAGTAATGCGGATGGAACCATGACTGCCCTTATTTATAAGAGACATTCCTCCCCACATCGCCAGTGCAAGAATAAGAATACCACCTATAAAAATAAATTCTTTTTTCTTCAAAATATTGTACTCCATCTTTCTATAATAGCAGTTAGGTTTGTGTTACTGTTCACTGATAATATCCTGCAAAGCGTATTACCGAGAACGGAGTGAACAATAACAGGTTTGTTTTGTCTGCATCATAACATGAATAAAAAAGAATAGCAACCTTCAGATGTTTGTGGTATGGTTATAATAATGAAAGAGAACGGAGGAAATCTTTTATGGGAAAATATATTATGGCACTGGATGCCGGGACGACCAGCAACCGCTGTATCCTGTTTAATGAAAAGGGAGAACGCTTAAGTGTTGCACAGAGAGAATTTACCCAGTATTTCCCGAAACCGGGCTGGGTAGAACATGATGCAGATGAGATATGGGCCAGTATGCTGGGTGTGGCAGTAGAGGCAATGACCAAGATCGGAGCAGATGCTTCAAAGATCGCTGCGATCGGAATCACAAACCAGAGAGAAACTGCTATCGTATGGGATAAAAATACCGGCGTACCTGTCTATCATGCGATCGTATGGCAGTGTCGCAGAACATCGGAATACTGCGACTCGCTGAAAGCCAGAGGATTGACTGAGAAATTCAGGGAGAAAACAGGGCTTGTGATCGATGCTTATTTCTCTGCGACAAAAATAAAGTGGATTCTGGACAATGTAGAAGGAGCCAGAGAGAAAGCGCAGAAAGGGCAGCTTTTGTTTGGAACTGTGGAAACCTGGCTGATCTGGAAACTGACAAAGGCAGAGTCCATGTTACAGATTATTCTAATGCATCCAGAACCATGCTTTTTAATATCAATACTTTACAGTGGGATCAGGAAATTCTGAATGAACTTGACATTCCAAAGTCCATGCTTCCCAAACCAATGCCATCCAGTTGTATTTATGGAAAAGCAGATCCGGCAGTCCTTGGCGGTGCTATCCCTATTGCAGGTGCAGCAGGTGATCAGCAGGCTGCTTTGTTTGGCCAGACCTGCTTTAATGCCGGAGAAGCAAAAAATACTTATGGCACAGGATGTTTTCTTCTGATGAATACAGGAGAGAAACCTGTCTTTTCAAAGAACGGACTGGTTACTACGATTGCGTGGGGATTGGACGGAAAGGTAACCTATGCATTGGAAGGATCAATTTTTGTTGCAGGTGCAGCTATCCAGTGGCTGCGAGATGAATTAAAGGTAATTGATTCCTCTGAAGATTCCGAGTATATGGCAAATAAAGTATCAGATACACATGGATGTTATGTTGTGCCGGCCTTTACAGGACTGGGAGCTCCCCACTGGGATCAGTATGCGAGAGGTACGATCGTAGGAATTACCCGCGGTGTGAATAAATATCATATTATCCGCGCAACGCTGGAATCTATTGCCTATCAGGTAAATGACGTACTAAATGCCATGAAAGCAGATTCAGGCATTAATCTGGCGGCATTAAAAGTTGATGGCGGAGCCAGTGCCAACAATTTCCTGATGCAGACACAGGCAGATATTATCAATGCACCGGTCAACCGTCCATGCTGTGTTGAGACAACTGCAATGGGGGCTGCTTATCTGGCAGGTCTGGCAGTAGGCTACTGGAGCAGTAAAGAAGAAGTGCGCCACAATTGGTCCATTGACCAGAAATTCTACCCGTCTATCACCGAAGAAACAAGAGAGCAAAAGATTAAAGGATGGAATAAAGCCGTGAAATATTCTTACGGATGGGCGAAGGATGAATAAAGCATTTCAGGATATGAAGAGGAATTCATATTTGCTTACATTTTATCAGCAAAGCTAAATAAAATTCAGTGTATTGACAATCTTACAGAGATAGTGGTACGGTAATACAGTAATTTCGGCAAAGGCCGATGATTTTGGAGTTTTACAAATTACATAACGAATATTGAGGTGCGAAAAAATGCAGGAAATGAAACCAATCAAAGAAGGTAAAGTACGTGAGATTTATGACAACGGTGACAGCCTGATCATGGTTGCGACAGACCGCATCAGCTGCTTTGATGTTATCCTGAACAATCAGGTAACCAAGAAGGGAACTGTACTGACTCAGATGTCCAAGTTCTGGTTTGACATGACAGAAGACATTCTGCCGAACCACATGATTTCTGTAGATGTAAAAGATATGCCTGAATTTTTCCAGCAGGAGAAATTTGACGGAAACAGCATGATGTGCCGTAAGCTTGAAATGCTGCCTATCGAGTGTATTGTTCGTGGATATATTACAGGAAGCGGTTGGGAAAGCTACAAGAAGACAGGTAAAGTCTGCGGCATTGAATTACCGGAAGGACTGAAGGAATCTGACAAGCTTCCTGAGCCGATCTATACTCCGTCCACAAAGGCTGAGATTGGTGATCATGACGAAAATATCTCCTATGAGCAGAGCATCGCTCACCTTGAGAAATATTTCCCGGGCAGAGGAGAGGAATTAGCTGCAAAACTTCGTGATAATACAATTGCACTTTATAAGAAATGTGCGGAATACGCATTAAGCAAGGGAATCATTATCGCAGATACCAAATTCGAATTTGGTCTGGATAAAGACGGAAACATGGTGATCGGTGATGAGATGCTCACACCGGACAGCTCCCGTTTCTGGCCTGCTGAAGGATATGAACCGGGACATGGCCAGCCATCCTTTGACAAACAGTTTGCACGTGACTGGCTGAAAGCAAATCCGGACAATGACTGGACACTTCCGCAGGATATTGTAGATAAGACAATCGGAAAATATCTTCAGGGTTATGAAATGCTTACAGGTAAGAAATTATAATAATTCAGAGATATAGCAGATACTGCTGTTCGAAACATTGATAAAAGTTCGGACAGCAGTATTTTTTTGATAAAATGCCACAAAAGTGTGGAAATCAGATGAATTTTTTTGTTACACTAAAGTGAAGAAGGTAATGGAAGAGACAGGATTGTAGTCATGGTGTGTAGTTATATTTTTGTTTCTGAGATTATGAAAATGTGTAAGGAGAAAAAGGTTTATGAAAACATTGAAAAAGTTGCTTTTTATCATAATGGCAGTTGCTGTTTTAGCTATGCCGGTATTTGGTGTACAGGCTGCGGAAAGTGATATTCCTGTTACAGAGCAGCCCGGGGTATCCCCGACGCCATCTCCGGTTCCCATAAGAGAACTGGTTACAAAGGGAAATAAGATTTACTATTATTACAAGGGAAAGATGGTTAAGAACAAATGGAAGAGATATAATGGTTATAAGTATTATTTTGGCGCAAATGGAAATGCTGTGCGAGGAGGACAGCGTATCAACAATGTAGTTTATGTTTTTGATGAGAAAGGACGTTTATTTGAGAATAAACAGAATAAAATTGTAAAATCCGGATCCAATATTTATCATATAAGGACAGAACACGGCCGTGCCAGCATTGGATATTTTATCTATAAGAATAATCTGTATTATGCGGATCCAAAAGGAAGGCTGTATTAGAAGAAATCCAGACAGAACGGCCAGCTTTATTTTACCAATTCCGGTGCTGCAAGGAAAGATTATAATGCTCTGCTGAAAATGCGTGTGATGCAGATTGTATCGTCAATCACAAATTCAGGTATGAGTCAGAGCCAGAAGCTTTATGCATGTTGGAAATATGTTGTTTACGGAGGATTTTACTATGGTGGTCCGGATCCTAACATTTACCAGAGTGGCTGGGCGCGCAGTGAGGCATTGAGGATGTTTCGTACAGGATATGGCAACTGTTATGGATTTTCCTGTATTTTTGCTGCTCTTGCAAGAGAAATAGGATATACACCGTATATGATCTGTGGCCGGGTACCGGGAAGCAGAGATGGAGCGGCAGATGGCTTCACCCGTCATTGCTGGGTAGAAATCAATGGTCTTTATTATGATCCGGAAGCACAGTATGCCGGCTGGATGACAGGGGTTTATGGTTATGATTATTACCCGATCAGTCACCAGATTCAGAGAATTGTTAACTTTTGTAAATTCTAATGTGCAGATAAGTTGACTAATTATATGAGAGGTGTTTCTATGGAAAGCAGAATTGCAGTGATCAGTATTATAGTAGAGAATTCAGATTCTGTAGAATGTCTGAACAGGATTCTTCATGAATATGGCATTTATATCATCGGCAGAATGGGGATTCCTTACAGGCAGAGAGGGATAAGCATTATCAGTGTGGCAATAGATGCACCTCTGGATATAATCAATGCACTGACCGGAAAAATTGGCCGGCTGGCAGGGGTTTCAGCAAAAACAGTCTATTCGAAAGCTTAGAGGAAATGAAAATATATGGCATCAGCAGAGTTGCAGATACCTGAACACATTCAGGAGACACAGAATATTACCAGAGAAGAACTGGAAATGATTTTACATACACAGAATCCACTGGTAACGGAAGAACTACGAAGAAGAGCACAACAGACCGCAAAAGCAATTTATGGAAATAAAATTTATGTCCGTGGTCTGATCGAATTTACAAATTACTGCAAGAACAATTGTTATTATTGTGGTATACGCTGTTCAAATACGGATGCAGACAGATACCGGCTTTCTTTGGAACAGATTCTGTCCTGCTGTGAAACAGGATGGAATCTTGGTTTTCGGACTTTTGTTCTGCAGGGCGGAGAAGATCCGCATTTCACAGATGAACATATTTGTCAGATTGTCCGCACGATTAAAGAAATATACCCTGACTGTGCAGTGACTCTTTCTATTGGAGAAAAGAGTGAAGAAGCTATCAGGCATATTTTAATGCAGGCGCTGACAGATATCTCTTGCGTCATGAGACAGCAGATGAAGATCATTACAAAAAACTTCACCCGGAACAGATGTCCCTGGTTTTCAGAAAAAATTGTCTGAAAAACCTGAAGAAAATAGGATATCAAACCGGATGTGGATTCATGGTAGGATCTCCGGGACAAACTGCAGATACACTTTACCGCGATCTTTTATTTATTAAGGAATTAAAGCCTGAAATGATAGGAATTGGACCGTTTATTCCTCACAAAGACACCCCGTTTGCTAAAGAATTACCCGGAACTCTGGAGCAGACTCTGCGATTATTGTCAATTATCCGCCTGATCCACCCACACGCACTTCTTCCGGCAACAACAGCCTTGGAACCATAGACCCCAAGGGCAGAGAGAAGGGAATTTTGGCAGGGGCCAATGTAGTAATGCCCAATTTATCACCGGTCAATGTCCGGGATAAGTATACCCTTTATGATAATAAGATCTGTACAGGTGATGAAGCTGCTGAATGCAAAGCCTGTATGGCAGCACGTATGAAGAGCATTGGTTATGAAGTAGTGACAGACAGAGGCGATTATAAAGCATGACTGCAGTTCACTCCTGAATAACTTAAGCATCCGCGATAAGCGGAACATAAAACTGAATATAGAAAAAACTAATCGGAAAGCGGCAGATAAGGAAGCCCCTGACCGAAAAGAAAGGAAACAAATCTATGTATAATCCAAAATCATTAAAAGCAGAGGAATTTATTTCCGACGAAGAGATCAGAGAAACCCTTGCATATGCAGATGCAAACAAAGAAAATGTGGAGCTGATCAACCAGATCCTTGCGAAGGCAAAAGAATGTAAAGGACTTACCCACAGAGAAGCCTCTGTCCTTCTTGCCTGTCCCATTCCTGAGAAGATTCAGGAGATGTATGATCTGGCAGCGGAGATCAAGAAAGAATTCTACGGAAACAGAATCGTTCTGTTTGCCCCTCTGTATCTTTCCAACTATTGCGTAAACGGCTGTGTGTACTGTCCGTATCATAAGAAAAATCAGCATATTGCCCGCAAAAAACTTACTCAGGAAGAAATTGTAAAAGAAGTAACTGCCCTTCAGGATATGGGACATAAACGTCTTGCTATTGAAGCCGGAGAGGATCCGATCAATAATCCCATTGAGTACATTCTGGAATGCATCCAGACAATCTACAGCATTAAACATAAGAACGGTGCCATCCGACGTGTTAATGTAAATATTGCGGCCACAACTGTGGAAAATTACAGGAAATTAAAAGATGCAGGAATTGGTACCTACATTCTTTTTCAGGAGACTTATCATAAAGAAAGTTACGAAACACTTCATCCAACAGGTCCGAAACATAACTATGCCTATCATACAGAAGCAATGGACCGCGCAATGGAAGGCGGCATTGATGATGTAGGACTGGGTGTATTATTTGGTCTTGAACTTTACAGATATGAGTTTGCCGGGCTTCTGATGCATGCGGAACATCTTGAGGCAGTTCATGGAGTAGGTCCTCATACTATCAGTGTGCCTCGTATCAAACATGCGGATGATATTGATCCTTCTGCTTTTGATAACAGTATCAGTGATGAAATTTTTGCCAAAATCTGTGCACTGATCCGGATTGCTGTGCCATATACGGGAATGATCATTTCCACAAGAGAAAGTAAAGCAGTTCGTGAAAAAGTACTTCCTCTGGGAGTTTCTCAGATCAGCGGTGCCTCCAGAACAAGTGTTGGCGGGTATGACGTTCCTGAAACAGAAGATGAAGTGACATCTGCACAATTTGACGTCAGTGACCAGAGATCTCTGGATGAAATCGTTAACTGGCTGATGGGTATGGGAGATATCCCAAGCTTCTGTACTGCCTGTTACAGAGCAGGAAGAACAGGTGACCGTTTTATGTCTTTGTGCAAAAGTAAACAGATTTCCAACTGCTGCCATCCAATGCGCTGATGACATTGATGGAATATCTCCAGGATTATGCAAGCCCTGAGACGAAAAAAGTCGGACTGGAGCTGATTCAAAAAGAACTGGAAAATATCCCGGGCGAAAAGATAAGGAAACTTACGGAAGAACACCTTGCAGATATTGTAAACGGACAGAGAGATTTCCGATTCTGACATTCTCTGCACTTTTAACAATCAACATAATTCTTGAAAGAAGGGATTAATATGGCAGTGACACTGAACGAAACACCTTCCGGAAACCGTCTGCATATAGGAATCTTTGGCAAAACCAACAGTGGAAAATCCTCATTTATCAATACTTTTTCCGGGCAGAAAGTATCTATTGTTGCGGATGTTGCCGGAACTACCACAGATCCTGTATACAAATCAATGGAAATCTATCCTCTTGGTCCTGTGTCCTCATCGATACGGCAGGATTTGATGATGAAGGAGAACTGGGTGCATTACGAATAGAAAAAACCAGTCTGGCTGCACAGAAAACTGAACTGGCGATCATCCTTTTCTGCGGGGATGAAATGGTACAGGAATTAAAATGGTATAACTATTTTAAGAAACGGCAGACACCGGTAATTCCGGTGCTTGGTAAAGCTGATCTATATACACAGGAACAAAAAGAATATCTGATTCAGATGATTCAGAAAAATACAGGAGAAACGGTCTGTCCTGTCAGTTCTGAAACGGGAGAGGGAATCCGGAAATTAAAAGAGCTTCTGGCAGAAAAAATCCCGGAAGGCTACGGTAACAGAATGATCACCGGGAATCTGGTTTCCAAAGATGATCTGGTACTCCTTGTAATGCCACAGGATATCCAGGCACCAAAGGGACGGCTGATCCTGCCCCAGGTACAGACTCTACGAGAACTGCTGGATAAAAGATGTCTCATAATGAGTGTAACTACTGACCGGTATCCGGCTGCATTGCAGACTCTTTCCAGACCACCGAAGCTGATCATCACAGATTCTCAGGTGTTCCCATACATCTATGAGAACAAACCAAAAGAGAGCATGCTTACTTCCTTTTCTGTACTGTTTGCGGCATACAAGGGAGATCTTTCTTACTACATAGAGGGAGCAAAAGCAATTGACAGTCTGAAAGAAACTTCTCATGTACTGATTGCCGAATGCTGCACACATGCACCTCTGAAAGAGGATATTGGCAGAGTGAAAATTCCCCGGATGCTGAAAAAACGATTTGGAGAAAACCTGCAGGTAGAGCTGGTAAGCGGAACCGATTTTCCGGATGACCTTACCGGATATGATCTGATCATCCAGTGCGGAGCATGTATGTTTAACCGGAAATATGTGATGTACCGCATCGACAGGGCAAAGAAGCAACAGGTACCTGTGACCAATTACGGGATAACCATCGCACATCTTACCGGAATACTGGATCATGTGGCATTGCCGGAATGATGATTCCAATCCCGAAAAATAACAGATATTAACAAATACATAAAGACTGCTGTACAGTTAGATTACTGTATGGCAGTTTTATTGTTATATTACAGGAAATTAATCCTGCTAATCCTGCAAGCAGGATTCTTTTTTATAAATAATTGCTTCACAATTTGGATGAATTTCGCAAAATTTTCATGAAGATATTGACAAGTGGCTGGTGTTAGTTTATACTAACTTATAGTTAGAGGGAGTTAACAATACCCAAAGCATTACAAATGCCCGATTATCAGGTAAGGGATAAATACTTTCCAATCCCCATATTAATATATCTAAAAGAACAAAAGGAGGATAATACATGAGTATTGTAATCGTAGGCGGACATGACAGAATGGTAGGACAGTACAAAAAAATCTGCAAATCTTATAAATGCAAATGTAAAGTATTTACACAGATGGAAGCCGACTTCGGAAAAAAGATAGGATGTCCGGATCTTTTTGGTACTTTTTACAAATACTGTATCCCATAAGATGGTAAAATGCGCACTGGACGAGGTTGGCGCTTCTACAGATATTGTGCGCTGCCATACCAGCAGCGGAAATGCACTCAACGGTATTCTCGAAGCACGTTGCTGATAAATACTTTTTTGTATATATTGCATAATATAGTGATGAATTAATGAGAAAAATTATTGATGTTTTAAACTGAAAAACTTTATCATTAAGAATTTCATTAAAGTTATTGACATCTAACCAAAATTAGAATACACTAACCACATGATAAAGATAATGTTTATCACTTATAAATGCAAAGGAAGGGATGAAGAAATGCCGTTATCAATGGTAAATGCCGGTGAACCTTTTACAATCAAAAGAATCGGAGGCAAAGAAGAAGTGAAGAGACATCTTGAGGAGCTCGGCTTCGTAGTAGGAGGAGTTGTCACAGTTGTTTCTGAGATTAACGGAAGCCTGATCGTTAATGTTAAAGAATCCAGGGTTGCCATTGGAAAAGATATGGCAAGCAAGATTATGGTCTGAACCATAATTTCTTCCTGAAAGAAAAATAAAATTCCAGAGCGTATAGATTGTGGAAATGATTTTTCAGACACGCTCCGGGGAAAGAAGGGAAAGAAACTTGAAGACATTAAAAGAAGTTCATGTTGGAGAGACCGTTAAAGTCCAGAAACTTACCGGTGAAGGTCCGGTCAAGAGAAGAATCATGGATATGGGAATCACTAAAGGCGTGGAAATTTATGTAAGAAAAGTTGCACCTCTGGGAGATCCTGTAGAAGTAACTGTAAGAGGTTATGAATTATCCTTACGTAAAGCAGATGCCGAAATGATTGTTGTGGAATAATTTTTTTGACATCATGTTAGAACTTTCTAACAATTAGTGTTATCTAATAGTTAATAAAAACTAAGTATTAGTGATGACTAATAACTGTTGAAATTGATATCAACAGCAGAAAGATTGGGTAAAGCGATCAAAATGAAAGAGATCAAGAAATCAGAGGAGAGAGATTATGTCAGTAAAAATTGCACTCGCAGGTAATCCGAACTGCGGTAAAACGACATTGTTCAATGCACTGACCGGCTCAAATCAGTTTGTAGGTAACTGGCCAGGCGTAACTGTCGAGAAAAAAGAGGGTAAGCTGAAGGGACACAAAGATGTGGTCCTCACTGACTTACCTGGTATTTATTCTTTATCACCATATACACTTGAAGAAGTAGTTGCAAGAAATTACATTCTTCAGGAAAAACCGGATGCGATCATCAATATCGTTGATGGTACCAATATTGAACGTAACCTGTATCTTACAACACAGATTCTGGAACTTGGGATTCCGGTCATCATGGCAGTCAACATGATGGATATCGTTGAGAAAAACGGTGATACAATACATATTGATAAACTGAAAAAGAAACTCGGCTGTGAAGTTGTTACTATTTCTGCTCTGAAGGGAACTGGAATCACAGAAGCTGCAAACAAGGCAGTTTCCATTGCCCAGAGCCACCGGAAAGTAACACCTGTCCATGAATTCTGCGATAAAGCAGAAGAGATCATCGGAGCAGTTGAGAATAAACTGACCGGTGTGGTACCGGAAGAACAGAAGAGATTCTTCGCGATCAAGCTTCTTGAAAGAGATGACAAGATCATTGAGCAGATGAATACATCCGTAAATGTATCTGCCGAGATCAAAGAAATGGAAAATGAGTTTGACGACGATACAGAAAGTATTATCACAAATGAGAGATATGTTTATATTTCTTCTATCATTGGTCAGTGTGTGACTAAGGCAAGAAAAGATAAGCTTTCCACATCTGATAAGATCGACCGTATTGTTACCAACAGATGGCTGGCACTGCCGATCTTTGCAGTTGTAATGTTTATCGTATATTATGTATCTGTAACTACAGTTGGTGCTTTCGTAACTGACTGGACAAACGATGTTCTGTTTGGTGAGATCATTCCTCCGGCAATTGAATCAGGCTGAATGCGATTGGCTGTGCAGCATGGTTACAGGGACTGATCCTTGACGGTATTGTAGCCGGTGTGGGAGCTGTTCTCGGTTTCGTACCTCAGATGCTTGTACTGTTTGCATTCCTTGCATTCCTTGAGTCCTGTGGTTACATGGCTCGTGTAGCATTCATCATGGACAGAATTTTCCGTAAATTCGGTCTTTCAGGTAAATCCTTCATTCCAATGCTTATCGGCAGTGGATGCGGTGTTCCAGGTGTTATGGCTTCCCGTACGATCGAGAATGACCGTGACAGAAAGATGACAATCATGACAACTACATTCGTTCCCTGCGGAGCTAAACTTCCGATCATTGCCATGATGCAGGTGCATTCTTCGGAAACAGCGGATGGGTTGCAACAAGTTGTTACTTTGTCGGTATCGCAGCAATTATCTGCTCCGGTATCATCTTAAAGAAAACAAAAATGTTTGCCGGTGATCCGGCTCCGTTCGTTATGGAGCTTCCTGCATACCACTGGCCAACAGTCAGCAACATCTTAAGAAGTATGTGGGAAAGAGGCTGGTCCTTCATTAAGAAAGCCGGAACAATCATCCTTCTTTCAACAATCATTCTGTGGTTCTTAATGAGCTTCGGATGGGAAGGTGGAAGCTTCGGTATGGTTGAAGAACTTAACGAGAGTATCCTTTCTAAGATTGGTACAGCAATCGCATGGATCTTTGCACCTCTTGGCTGGACAAAAGCCGGCGAAGGATGGAAGATGGCAGTTGCAGCTGTTACAGGTCTGATCGCAAAAGAGAATGTAGTAGCTACATTTGGTATGCTTTATGGATTCGCAGAAGTTGCAGAAGACGGTGCTGAGATCTGGGGTAACCTGGCAGCAGCCATGACACCGATCGCAGCTTACGGCTTCCTGGTATTTAACCTTCTGTGTGCTCCTTGCTTCGCAGCTATGGGTGCGATCAAGAGAGAGATGAACAATACAAAATGGTTTTTCTTTGCAATCGGATATCAGTGTGGACTTGCATATCTTGTGTCCCTGTGTATCTATCAGATTGGTACACTGGTCACAGGGGGTGGCTTCGGTATCTGGACAGTGGTTGCATTCGCAATTATCATCGGATTTTTATATCTGTTGTTCAGACCTTATAAGGAAAGCAGCAGCCTTAATGTAAAGGGTATGGCAAAAGCCAGATAAAACAGTAATAAGATCAGAGCCTGCGTCCCATCTGGTGGTGCGGGTTCTGATAAACAGTTAGTGGACTGCTGATTATCAGATTGCAGTATAGTGATTATATGTGTATAATAATGATATAAAGCAGGAGGTGTCATTTATGGGAACATTGATTGTAGGAGCAATTTTGGTTTTGATTGTCGGACTGATTATAAAAGGAATCGTCAGAGACAAAAAAGTGGCAAGTCATCATGTGGCGGAGACTGCAGCCACTGCAGAGGGTGCCATTGAGAATCAGGCATATTACTGAAGCCTGATGCAAAACAGCAGCCATATGTCAGGAAACAGAAATTAACAAGCGGAAGGATGATGTGATTTTGGGAGCAGCAGCATTACAGAGACAGGAAAATTGTGAAGAGCCCAATTACCAGAGAACCCGAATGCAGAAAGATGTTGTAATCCAGGAATTAAAGAAGCGAGGATGCAGGATTACCAAACAGAGAAGAATGCTATTGGAAGTCATTCTTGAAAATGAGTGTTCCTGCTGTAAAGAAATCTATTACAACGCATCCCGCCTGGATCCGGGCATCGGATCAGCTACGGTTTACCGTATGGTAAATCTTTTGGAAGAAATTGGTGCGATCAGCAGAAGAAATATGTATAAAATCGTGAGAAATCCGGATTGTAAAGATGAAAGTGTATGCACCATCGAGCTGGATGATAATACAGTCCAGAAATTATCAAAAGACAGTTTTAACAATGTAGTCCTGACAGGACTGAAGGCCTGTGGATACATTGACAAACAGGAAATCGAGCGGATGTTCGTAAATTCCTGTGATTTTAAACATTGAAAACAAGTAAAAATTTAAATAGAGAACGAACTGATGACCGCCGGGAAATACTGAAGAGTATAATTTCCGGTGGCTTTCTTATATTTCTTCAGTTTTTTACTCTCTTTTGGCAATACGGTTTCCGGTAACCTTCTTAACATGTCTGAAATGAGAACATTTCTCAACAAGAAGAAAAAAGTAGAAATACAGAAATTTTGGCTGTATAATACATGAAATATAAATAAGCTGATGTCGCAATAATGTGTTTGCCCATCATATTTATCTAAAAACAGTTCATAACTGTTCAGCACCGAAAGGGTGCTGAGTGGTTACAATAAATTAAAAATCACAACAGGAGGATACATCAATGATCAAATTTGACGGTAAAAAAACAGGAATCTTTGCAGCAGGAGTAGCTTTCGGTACAGCAGGTATCAAGATTCTTACAAGTAAAGATGCAAAGAAATTATACACAAACTGCACAGCAGCCGTTTTACGTGCAAAGGCATGTGTAATGAAAACAGCTTCTGCAATTCAGGAGAATGCTGAGGATATTTATGCAGAAGCACAGCAGATCAATGAAGACAGAGCAGCAGCTGAGGAAGTGGTAGAAGATACAGCTGAAGAAACAGAAGAGACAACAGATTTCAAAGAAGAGACAGAAGAAACAGAAGAAGGCAGCGAGGAATAATGAAATTTGCTATTAAGCATGAAATAAAAGGACGAATTCGTATCCACCTTGCCCAGAAACACATGACCTACAGACAGGCGGATATTCTGCAGTGTTATCTGGAGAAAGAGGCAAATATCAGCAAGGCATCGGTTTATGTAAGAACTCAGGATGTCACTGTTGTCTACACCGGCAGCAGAGACAGGCTGATTCGTTTACTGAGCAGATTTTCCTATGAAACTGCTCAGGTATCTGAATCAGCACTTGAGAATTCCGGACGTGAATTAAATGAAACCTATAAAGAAAAACTGATCAATTCTGTGGTAATGCGTACATTAAATAAAATGTTTCTGCCATATCCGGTACGTGTAGCGATCACTACAGTAAAATCAGTGAAATACATTTATCATGGTGTACGTACTCTGATGAAGGGCAAACTGGAGGTACCTGTTCTGGATGCAGCAGCAATCGGTGTATCTATGCTCCGCGGTGACTTCAATACTGCAGGTTCCACCATGTTCCTGCTTGGAATCGGTGAGATCCTTGAGGAATGGACACATAAGAAATCCGTCAATGACCTTGCAAGAAGCATGTCTATCAATGCAGAGAAAGTATGGTTTGTAAACGAAGACGGACAGGAGGTTCTTATATCTGCTTCTTCTGTTAAAGCAGGTGATCTGATACGCGTACATATGGGTAATGTGATTCCGTTTGACGGAAATGTTGCAGCAGGAGAAGCAATGGTCAACCAGACTTCTCTGACAGGTGAATCTGCGCCTGTACGTAAAGCAGAAGGCAGCTTTGCCTATGCAGGAACTGTTCTGGAAGAGGGCGAACTCACTGTTAAGGTTAAAGAAGCAGCAGGTTCCAGCCGCTATGAGAAGATCGTCAACATGATCGAGGATTCTGAGAAGCTGAAATCCTCTGTGGAAAGTAATGCAGAACATCTTGCAGACAGACTTGTACCATACACTCTTGCAGGTACAGGGATAACTTATCTGCTTACCAGAAATATGACCAAAACCCTTGCGGTACTTATGGTAGATTTCTCCTGCGCACTGAAGCTTGCCATGCCTGTTTCCGTATTATCCGCTATACGTGAGGCAAGTACTCACAGTATTACTGTAAAGGGCGGTAAATATATGGAAGCAATGGCTGATGCCACGACTATTGTATTCGATAAGACAGGTACACTTACAAAAGCAAAGCCTGTAGTTTCAGATGTGGTATCTTTCAGTGAAGAGCTGAGTTCAGATGAGCTTCTGCGTATTGCAGCATGTATGGAGGAACATTTCCCTCATTCCATGGCAAGAGCAGTTGTCAATGCAGCCAAAGAGAAACATCTTGTTCATGAGGAAATGCATTCAAAAGTAGAATATATCGTAGCTCATGGTATTTCTACAACTATTGAAGGCAAAAAGGCAGTAATCGGAAGCTGGCATTTCGTAATGGAAGATGAAAAGTGTGTAATTCTGGAAGGAATGGAAGACAGATTTGAACACCTGCCATTAGAATGTTCTCACCTGTATCTTGCAATCGAAGGAAAACTTGCAGCAGTTATCTGTGTAGAAGATCCGCTTCGTGAAGAGGCTGCAGATGCAGTACGTGAATTAAAAGAAGCCGGCATTACAAAAGTCGTAATGATGACCGGTGACAGTGAACGTACAGCAGCAGCTATTGCGAAACGTGTAGGAGTAGATGAATATTATTCTGAAGTTTTGCCGGAAGATAAGGCATCTTTCGTGGAGAAAGAAAAAGAACTGGGTCATAAAGTTATTATGATCGGCGATGGGATCAATGATTCTCTGGCACTTTCTTCTGCAAATGTAGGAATTGCTATCAGTGATGGCGCAGCTATTGCACGTGAGATCGCAGATGTTACAATTTCTGCTGATAATCTCCATGAGATTGTTACGTTAAAGAGACTGAGTACAGCGCTGATGAAGCGTATCCACAATAATTACAGAACTATTATCGGTATAAACGGCGGTCTGATCGCACTTGGAGTTACAGGTATCATTATGCCTACAACATCCGCACTGCTTCATAACATGTCAACACTGACTATCAGTTTAAGAAGTATGAGAAATCTTCTTCCAAAAGAAGAGGAAGCATAAAGATAACCATAAAAAACCATATCCGGGATTTCATGATAAAGCAACAGATGCTTAGTCTCTGAAAATCCGGGATATGGTTTTTATTATGTTTTTATTTATAGCAATCCTCTAAAATAATGCATCTTAATCCAGCCCATCAGAGTGTGAAATCCTGCGTCAGATATCTTTGCCGTGCGTCAGCACGCCTGCAGATATCTTCCTTGTCTTTCGCACGCTGCTGAACTGTCTTAAATGCATTATTTACGAGGATTGCTATAATCAAAAATCTCATTTTAGAATGATTTTTTATTTATTACTCATGAAGAAAACCAGTCAGTGGAGAGGATGCGCTTGCACCTTTTTCCAGGGTTCTTCCCAGTCCGGCAAGGTATGCACTTCGTCCTGCTTCAATAGCTTTTTTAAATGCTTCAGCCATTATCTGCACATCACCTGCTGTGGCAATCGCAGTATTTGCCATAACTGCAGATGCCCCATCTCCATGGCTTCACACGCCTGAGAAGGACGTCCGATTCCTGCATCTACAATGATCGGGAGCTCAATTTCGTCAATCAAAATCTGGATAAATTCCTTAGTGCACAGACCTTTATTAGAGCCAATCGGAGAACCCAGCGGCATGATGCAGGCAGCTCCGGCATTTACCAGATCTCTGGCTGCATTCAGATCCGGATACATATAAGGCATTACTACAAATCCTTCTTTTGCAAGAATTTCTGTAGCTTTGATAGTTTCATAGTTATCCGGAAGCAGATATTTTGAATCATGGATCACTTCGATCTTTACGAAATCACCGCATCCGATCTCTCTGGAAAGTCTGGCAATACGAACTGCTTCTTCTGCATTTCTGGCACCTGAAGTATTGGGAAGAAGAGTAACATTTTTCGGAATATAGTCCAGAATATTTGCCAGTCCACCTTCATTGGCACGACGCAGAGCCAGAGTGATGATCTGCGCATCTGCCTTTTCAATACATGCTTTCACCAGATCCAGAGAAAATTTTCCGGATCCCAGAATAAAACGGGAAGTAAATTCATGACCTCCCAGAATCAGTTTGTCTTCATTAGTTGTACTCATAATTTAAGTCCTTCTTTCGTATATTATAATGTGATATCAGGATATTCCTGTTTATCTTCCACCTCCCATGAAGCTGACTATTTCCAGTATGTCATTTTCATGTAAAACAGTAGTGCTGTACTCGGCTTTTGACAGAATTCTTTCATTTAATTCTACTGCAATCTGGCTGGGCACATAGCTGTTTTCCTCCAGATATTGCCCTATTGTAAGAGTATTCTGCAATTCTTTTGTTTTTCCATTAACAGTAATAAGCATACTTTCTCCTTTCCGGGAAAAGAAGGTCCGGCCTCTACAACATAAAAAAGAGTCCACAAAAGAATACACCCGCGGTGGTGCACCCCTTCATGAACTCTGTTCACTCTCATCTTTCCCAATATTCATCTGTTATAATGTAAATTTCCCTGTAAGCCCCCGGTTTTCTCTCACTTATTACAGATTGATTACCGGACAGCTGAATTTCTTCAAATGCGTGAGATAAATAAAAAGGAGATGCCAGTCATCTCCCTTTAAAATCATATCTTATAGGTTCCTACGTTGGCATTATCCAAATCAGGTATATGGGTCGAAGTTGATGACTTCCTCTCAGCCTGCACTCACAAGCTCCCCTTTCTTTACATGGGTAAAGTATAATCTTTTATCCCATGTGTGTCAAGACCATATTTCTACATCCTCAGTTTCTTATGAAACTCCCGCATCGTATCCTTCTTGCAGAAGATAAACAGTGCAGCCAATGTCAAAAAACTGATTCCTGCACAGATTACTGAAGGTACGGCAAACTGCACGATTCCAGTCCAAACCAATATCATCGGAATCAGTCCTGCAATTCCGGCCTGTACAAGATAAAACAGATATTCTTCCCTTTCCAGACGGTTTATTTTTGCGATCACAGGAACAGAAAACTGCACTGCCAATATCCCGAAAGGAATCACAAAATCCACAGACCAGCCCTTCCATCCGGTAAACCGGTCCCATAGGATCGCAATTACTGATATGAGCAAAAGCTGCCACATTTCATTCTTCAGAATATTCCTGCGTTTATAATATGCTACCATAACGACCAGCCATGCACAGGCACATCCTGCTCCTGCAAACCAGAACCAGTTCAGTACACCTGCCATCATAAAATTAATCATTCCGCAAATTACCGCAATTGCCAGACACAGGAAGCTGAAAGTCTGGATAACCTTCTGATTTTCTTTTTTCTCAAGCCTGTGCTTTTCCCCATATCCCGGAAATTCATTCTTTAATTCTCTGTGGGAAACATTCTCCTCGCCAAGCATCCGCTGGAAATTCCTCTGGATACTGTCATTCGGTATCTTGGAAGTAAATCCCAGTACCATCTCATCCCCATAAGAACAGGAACACATCTGCAAAGAATTGGTACTTGCAAAAATCCCAAAATGCTGAATATATTCTTTGTACTCCTCCGGCAAACGAATAATGCCGATATTAGAATAAACTGCCGTAATGCTCCTGCTTCCCAGATTGGCTCCGATCATCAGAAAATATTTCTTGATCTCCAACGGAACAGCACGTACAAAAGGATTCTTCTCAATGCGCACATATCCGCTCATATGCATGGCAATCTTTTCTTTTACCAGTTCTTCTTCGAACTGTTTCTTCACAGACAAAAGTACATCTTCAAAGGTTGTTTCATCAGAAAATATATATCCCACCTCAATCCATCCAAAGAAATTTGTCATAGACTGAGACGGAAAATAATTTCTCAGATTCACCGGAATCATCAATGCTACCGGTCGTTTCTGCTGATTCTTTGGAATCTCTTCCCGAATAGAACACAGCATCATTGCTGTCAGTAAAACAGTGATGGAAACTCCACAGGAGCGGGCTTTCCGGTGGATATCTTTTACAGAAAGAGCAACCTCCGTAACATGCATATCTGAGTGAACCAGCTTCTCCCCTTTCAGTTTAACAGCGGCTTTTTTCTTCTCTTTATCTTTCGGTATATCTGAAGAATAATACTGAGAAAAGCTGTCCTCTTCTTTATCTCCATGTGTAATTTCCTCTGCATGCTCAATCTGCGGAAGATCTGCCTGTGGATGTGCCAGGATCAGATAATCCTGAACCAGTTCCTGCAGGAAATGCATGGCTCCGGTGCATCTGTCAATGCATGAAACACCTCAAAATTAATTCTGTTTTTGTCATAACTCACCTGAAATAAAAGGGATTTCTTATCCGGAATATATAAACGGCTGCATGGTGGTTCCGTCTCCGGCTTTACCACTGCCTGATGTCTCTGTGCTCCAGATAAAACCAGAACAGCCCTTTTCTCAGAACCGCCTGGAACAATGGATATTTCTCCATTGTCTGATCCAGTGCTGCCTGAAGGATTTCCCCATTGACTTCTTCCTTTAACTGACAATAGAAACGAAACACTCTGGTGTCATTCTTTCCTGTTACCAGCGGAAATGCCAACGCTGCATTATCCAGTTTTCTCCATTTTGAGTATCCTGTATCCATAATTTTCCTGCCTTCTTTTTCGTTCCTGCTTACCGCTTTGTCCTGTAGCAATCTTCTCGAGGATTACTGTAGAATTTTCTCATAACTCTTATTCAGAAACTGGTTAATATATTTAAAACTCTCCTGTACATGCAGAAATTTGATTCCCAGCGCAAAAAATCCATGAAATGCTCCGTAAATCCTGTGTACTTCCACATGATTTCCTGCAGCATGAAGTTTTCTGCCATATACTTCTCCCTCATCGCGCAAAGGATCATATTCTGCTGTGAGAATTAATGTTTCAGGCAAATTTCTCAGATCCTTCTCCAGTATCGGTGCAAAATACGGATTCTGCCTGTCCTCTGCTGAACTCTGATAAAGATTCAGATAATCTTCCATTTTTACTGATGTAAGAAGATAATCACAGCCATTCTCCTGTACAGACCTGTAAGGAGATTCCTCTGTATAACAGTTTCCAAGTGCAGGATAGATCAGTATCTGACGGCGTGGTGTAAACTCGCCTTTGTCTCTTGCCATCAGACATACTGCTGCTGTCAGATTTCCTCCTGCACTGTCCCCGATGATTGTAATTTTCTCCGGATCAGTGTTTAGGATCAGCTGATTGGTATAAAGCGCTTTCGCTGCTGCATAACAATCCTCCAGCGGAACCGGAAACTTATGCTCCGGTGCCAGTCTGTATTCTACAGAAACTACAATATGTGCAGTTGCCTGTGCCATTCTGGCACATATACGGTCGTAATTCTCCACACTCTCAGTTACCCATCCGCCACCATGGAAAAACAGGAGAATCGGAAATGTATTTCCCTCTACGATTCCCGCCTGCATTGCCTCTTCTGTCGGAAAATACAGTCTGACCGGGACCTCATGTTCTCCATTATAAACTCTGGCATCCAGCTTTTTTACAAAAATCCGCATGGCATCCAGTTGCTTCAGATCTGCCATTCTTCTGGAAGATTCCAGCTCAATATTTCCATATGACAGCGCATGCAGAATTGCTTTCATTGTCTTTGATATCAATATTCTATATTTCCTTTCAGTTCCATCATTCTATCCGCATCCACCGCTTATTGCTTTTCGCAATCTCCGCAGATGTCCTGCTTAATCCAGTACATTGTTTTCGAAATACTGCTTAATTAATCGTGGCGCTCATCCGTATTACTGTACATTTCACAGAATCTTGCGGCAAATGCCGGTGGTTCATCATGCACATATAAATGGGAAACATCACCAAATGCACTGATACGAAAACTTGCAATTCCTTCTCTTCGTTCTTCTGTATTGACAGTTGTCACTGAACTTGGAGCTGCGCAGAATCCATGCCACAGTACCATTGGAGAAGCACCTATCAGATGCGCAAGAAGCACACATTCCAGACCAAAATGGCAGAAGAATACCAGGGTATCTTCATTTGGTTTCTCCACTCTGTAATAATGTCCTTCACGTACATAACCATGTTCAGCAAGGAGCTTATCAAACTCTCCTGTTACATGATCATAATATCTCTTGACATCAGATTGCTGAAATCTCTCGTTTTCATACCAGTGATCATACTGGTAAAATCTCTCGTCCTGTGTCCAGTCCTGTGGAAGCCAGTCCCATAATCTCTTCTGCCTGTCAGTAACATCCGGGCGATCGATCAGAACATCAAATTCCTTCAGCCAGTCACACTCAACTGCTGTACGTTCATTTTCTTCAATGTAAAAGAGGCTGTATCCTTTGCCCTTCCAAGAGGTGATACATAGAAATCCTTTACATCAAGTTTTGACAGCCTTTCTGACAGATATTCTGCTTCTTTCCAGCCTTTTTCTGTAAGAGAATCAATGGAATAGTCCGGATCTCCATGTCGCACGATCAATAATCTCATTCGTATTGTTCCTTTCTTTTGTCTCAGTTCTTCTGTATCAGATCAGACCGTATCCAAGTGGTCTGCCTGCTGTGACTGAGGGGATTATCTTCTCATAAATATTTCCTGATGTGAATAGGTAATGCATATCATATGATGTTTTTATTCTAACATCAGGTTTCTATTTCTGCATCAAATTTTTCTTGATTTTAAATTTGTTATAAATTTTATTTATCGTTATATTATGAAATTTTTTTCATTTTATAATGATTTTATATCCCATGTATGCTATACTGATTTTATCACAATCCTCTAAAACAATGCATCTTAATTCAGCCCATCAGAGTATGAAATCCTGCGTCAGGTGTCTTCGCTGTACGTCGGCATATCTTGCAGATATCTTCCCTGTCCTTCATAATCCGACAAGTTGTAATAATTGCATTATTTTATGGAATTCTATAAAAAGAAAGGAGCCACTTATGAAAATTTTAGTCTTCGACATTGGCGGTACCGCGATCAAATACGGAATCTGCAAGAACGGACATCTCGAAGAAACCAAAGAATACCCAACCGAGGCCTTCAGGGGCGGTACTCACATTTTGAATACTATCTGCCGTCTTTCTGAACAGTATCTCCCTTTTGATGCCATCGGTATCAGTACTGCCGGACAGGTCAATCCTGATGAAGGTTCTATTATTTATGCCAACAGCAACATCCCTGATTACACAGGCACACAATTTAAAAAAATTCTCCAAAAACTCTTTCATGTTCCTGTTGCAGTAGAAAACGATGTTAACAGCGCAGCTCTCGGAGAAGCTGTTTTCGGTGCAGGAAAAGGAAAAAATTCTTTTCTCTGCCTTACGTACGGGACTGGTGTCGGTGGTGCCATTATTGAAAACAAACAGGTTTACCACGGTTCTTCTTTCTCGGCCGGAGAATTTGGCGCCATCATTACCCATGCAGAAGAAAAACTTTCCGGTACAGACCCATTTGACGGATGCTACGAACGATATGCATCCGCTACCGCACTGGTAAAAATGGTTTCCACTGTAGATTCATCTCTCACTAATGGTCGACAGATTTTTGCAAGCCTGAAACGCCCGGAAATTAACGAGGTTATTAATAAATGGATTGATGAAATCGTACTTGGTCTTGCCACTTTAATCCATATTTTCAATCCTTCATGCATTGTTCTGGGTGGAGGTATCATGGTTCAGCCTTACATTCTGGAACGAATCCACACTCGTATTCCACAAATGGTGATGTCCAGCTTTACACATGTACAGATTTCCAACGCAAAACTTGGAAACTCTGCCGGGCTTATGGGAGCCTATTACCTTGCTTCGCAGAAACTTTGATTTTCCGAATATGAAAAGAGCCTCCAAAGCAGAGATTTTATATTTATGGCAATCCTGTTTAATAATACATTTAAGACAGTCCAGCAGGGTGCAAAAGACCAGAAATGTCTGCCGCAGTATTTCACCGCTCTGCCGAACTGTCCTGATTGTATTATTTTGTGGAATTGTTATAATCGCTCTACTTTGGAGGTTTCATATCATCCTTATCTGACCATTTCCGGAACAGAAACCATTTTATAGTAATTTATGGAATTGCTATAAATAAAATATCCGGCAGAAAATCTGCCGGACTGCATACTGCTCTGTAACTTTATTATGTATTTACTGTAATTCTGAAATTGCATCACGTATCATTTTGGCTGCCTCTTCTACAATTGGTATATCTTCGGGAATTAAACCCGGAAGAGGTTTACGTACATTTCCAATATCTATGTTTTCATTGATTCGCAGAATTTCCTTCATTACTGCATAAAGATTACCGTGTGCTTCACACATTTTATAAATAATTGCGTCCGCTTTGTTCTGAATTTCCAGAGCTTCTTTCATTTTTCCTTCTTCTAAAAACTCATTCATCTTAAGAAACAATTCTGGCATGACAGCATAAGTTCCTCCGATTCCTCCATCAGCTCCTATTGCCCGTCCACTAATAAACTGTTCATCTGGTCCATTAAATACAATATGATCTTTTCCCGCTTCGGTTTTAAACATCTGAATGTCTTGAGTTGCCATTGAAGAATTTTTTACCCCAAGAACATTTGGATTTTTTAACATATTTTTATATAATGACATAGTAAGTGTAGTACCAGATAACTGCGGAATATTGTAAATAATAAATGGTGTATTTGGTGCTGCAGCTGAAATATCATTCCAATATTCTGCAATTGCATACTCCGGAAGATGAAAATAAATCGGTGGAATAGCCGCAATTGCATCAACTCCCTGGCTTTCCGCATGTGCCGCCAGTTCACAGCTGTCCTTCGTATTATTGCATGCAACATGCGCAATAATTGTTAGTTTTCCTTTTACTGCCTTCATTACATTTTCCAGAATTTTCTTACGGTCTTCTACACTCTGGTAAATACATTCTCCCGAAGATCCGCCCACGTACAGCCCTTTTACTCCCTTCTCCATCAAATGTTTTGCCAGAAGCTGTGTACGTTCTGCACTGATTTCTCCATTGTCATCATAGCATGCATAAAAAGCAGGAAATACTCCTTTAAATTTTTCTGTATTCATTTTGATTTCTCCTCTTTTTTATTTAAACCAGAAATTCTTTGTTTCTGACACTTTTGGGAAGCTTTCCTTCCAGAAATTCTTTTATATTATCCGCAATAATTACCTGAGACCTATATTCACTTTCCAGCGAAGCTGCTCCCATATGAGATGTAATATACACATTATCCATATGCATTAATGGCTGATCTGCCTTAGGTGGCTCTTCTGTCAAAACATCAAGTCCCGCACCGGCCAGCTTTCCTGTTTTCAGTGCTTCGATCAAATCCGCCTCATCTATTACACCTCCTCTGCAGGTATTCACAAGATACGCATGCGGCTTCATACGCTCAAATAGTGACTTATTGATTATTCTTGCAGTTGACGGCATAAACGGCATATGAAGACTCACTATATCACTCCGTTCAAAGAGTTCCTCAAGTGTATCAACAAATGTAATATTTTGACCTGGTACTGCTTCTTTTACAAATGGATCATACGCCAGAAGCTTAACTGAAAATCCAGATATCATACGGGCCAGATTCTTAGCAACTCTTCCATAACCTGCGAGTCCAACTATTTTTCCATCCAATTCATTTCCAGTAATAGTTGAGGGCCAAATTCCTTCTCTACATCCTTCAACGCAATTGGTAAAACGTCTTCCCAGATTCAAAATGTGCATCATAGCAACTTCTGCTACTGCCGGTGCATTAGCTCCCGGAATATTTGCCACAGGAATTCCGTTTTTTCCTGCCGCTTTCAAATCCACGGAATCTACTCCAGTACCATATTTCTGAATAAACTTTACTTTTCCTTTTACAGCACCAAGAGTAGTTTCATTCCAGGGCTCCATAGTAGCAATTACAATATCAACATCTTTTACTTTTTTTATCAGCAATTCCGGGGTATTATCCGGAATTGCCTCTGCTTCAAAATCGCATCCAATTTCGTCGAATTTTTTATATAAATAGCTTACATCAACTTTCTGTGGATCGAGATTCAACCAAACTTTTGTCTTCATATTATTCACCTACCTGATCCTGAAAATCTTCAATTGCTGAAGTCATACTCTTTAATGCTCCTGCTGAATCTGCAGTACCTGTTGCTACCTGATTAACAGCTTTCACAAATGGATATGTAAAATAATGTTTCGCTGCAACTGTACGTCCTTTCAATATTTTTACCGGATATCCATAATAACCGGAAGCATTTTCTACATATTTTAAGGCCTGTGCATTTACTTCATTATCTTTCCAGGTTGTATTTTCCTTTGCATCCTCAAATACAGGTGCAAATACAGGCGCAATCTCCTCCATATAAGAATCGTACCAGTCTTTGTCAAGAAGGTAAGAAATCACATCAGAAGCCAAATCTGTATCTTTACAGGTATTCATGACTGCAAATCCACGGTTAAAATTCATATATACACTATTGTCGCTTCCTGCCGGAGGAGCAAGAACAACTGTATTATCCAGTAAATCTTTATATTGTTCATCAGATACCAGTGCATTGTATAATGTAGGCGCGTTAAAGCAAAATGCAGTGCGTCCTGCCAGATAAGATCCATTATTTCCACCTGCATCCCATGTCGTTGCATCCTGCGGAATTACTTTATCATCATAAAGTTCTGCATATTTATCAAACACAGCCGTTACTTTATCATCTGCTGCTACATTTCCGTCTTCATCAAACAGATATCCTCCTTCATTCCACATATACTGTCTGATTGTGTTCTCATCGTCATCATCGTTTTCTCCGCATCCAATTGCAAGTCCATAAAAATCATTATCCGGATCACTGACCTTTTCCGCATCCTTAAATACCTCATCCCAGGTCGTTGGCATTTCAGTAATTCCTGCTTCTTCCAGTTTATCCTTTCTGACGAACATCAATGTGGAAGAGCTGTAAAATGGTACATAATAATATTTATCATCAATTTTTGTTCCTTCATAACTGGCTTGCAGATATGGACGTTCTTCATCAATCTGATCAACAAGATCTGTCACATCATTACATGGAATATTCGGATAATAATTCAGAACTTTTGTAGTATCTGCAGAAATAATATCCGGAACGCTCTGACCTGCTTCAATTGCAGCATTAAGTTTTGTTACAAAATCTGTTGCAGCCACCATCTCACAATTTACAGTTACATTTTTCTCTTTTTCGTATTCTTTCAGCCTTTCTTCCATTTTTGTATTTGCATCATCGCTGAAAATTTTCTCTACCCATACTGTAATAGTTTTTTTTATTCCCGGAATCTGCTGAAGCAGCCTGTGTATCCCCAGATGAGGTTTCTTCTACTTTGGAAGTATCAGTGGATTTTTCTGTTTCTCCGGAACTGCTGCCTCCGCATGCTGTAAATGAAAGTGCCAATGTACCTGCCATTACCATTGATAATAATTTTTTTCTCATGTAGTAGTTCCTCCTTTTATTTATCTTTTTTCGTTTTTTATCAACCTTTTACACCACCGTCAGTCGCTCCGCCAACCAGACCGCTGGATGCCAGCATATATATTACAATAATCGGAATACCTGCAAGAACACCGCCTGCCATAAGCTGGTTCCATGGTGGCATATCACCATAAATTAAACCTGAAATAACCAGCGGGAATGTCTGTACCTGACTTGATGTCAGGTTTACCAGAGCATACATGTATTCTCCCCAACACATTGCAAAAGTAAAAATCGTGGTAGATATAATTCCCGGTAATGCCAATGGAAATACAATCTTATACATCGTTCCTATTCTGGAACAGCCATCTACTTGGCCGCTTCTTCCAGTTCTTTTGGAACCGCTGCAATATGTGGAATCAGAATCCAGGCTACATAAGGTAAAGTAAACGTTGGATAAATTACAATTAATCCCCAGATTGTATTTGTAAGATGCATTTTCGATACCAGCATATATAACGGAATATATAAAACTGTAGTTGGCAGCAAATACATGAATAGCACGGACTTTGAAAAAATTCGTCTTCCCTTAAATTTCAACCTTGATAATGTATACGCAACAGGGTATGCTATTAAAATTGAAAATACAGAAACAGATACCGCAATAATCAAACTGTTTTTCATACTGGACAGAAAATTAGTATTATTTATTAAATAAGAATAGGCAGCCCCTGTAGGATGATGTGGTATAAGAGTCGGCACTTTTGCATAAATTTCAGAATCACTTTTAAAAGATGTATTGATCATCCAGTATATTGGAAACAGTGCTACAATCAGGCATATTATCAAATATACTCTTCCAAGTAATGCTGTTCTTTTTTTTGCTTTCATATAATTCTCCTTTCATTTTCCTGTACACATTCAGCTGCCTGATCATTCACCTTCCGGAAGCATACGACGTGTAAGGATACTAATAAGAATCATAAGAACAGGCATTGCCAGTACTGCAACCGCAATACCACGTCCAAGCATCATACTTCTCATGGCTGTCTTGTAACTGTATACGTTCATAACCTCTGTCGTTCCGTTTGGTCCACCTCCGGTCAGTAACCATACAGTTTCAAATTCATTAATCGTCCAGATTGTACTCATAAGCGCTGATAAGATCGTTACATCTTTTACTTCTGGCAATGTAATGTGCCTGAATTTCTGCCATAAACCTGCTCCGTCAATTTCAGCAGCTTCATAATAATCTTTGGGAATTGTCTGCAGCTTTGCCAGAATCGATACCCCAAAGAATGGTGTTCCGCGCCATACGTTAGCTACAATAATTGTAGTCATCGCTAATCCGGCAGATCCAAACCATATAATATCTGTATTTGTAATATGTAAAGATTTTAAAATATAATTGGCAATTCCACCTGTTGAATTAAATATCCATCGCCAGTTATATACGACAACAATATTGGGCAGTGTCCACGGAATCATCAGTAATGCTCTTGCTATATTCCTACCCTTAAATTTCTGATTTAATGATAATGCCATCAACATTCCCAATACTGTTTTTACCAGAATGGAAACAGCTGTAAAAAACACTGTATTTAAGATAGATCTTCTGTATTCGGCATCTCCTAAAAGTCTGATATAATTTTTAAATCCAACAAACGATGCCGGATTTCCAATGGTCTTATTTGTAAAACTCATATATAACCCCCAAACCATTGGGAACGCCAGAAAACATGCCAGATAAATAATCATAGGAGCATTTACAAGATAGGCAAATCTGTTTTCACCATTCTCTCGATTTTTATTCAAAATAGTATTCTTCCTTTCCTCAGTATTTTTTTATATGTAACATCTATTTTTTTCTTTTAATCTTCATTTTTCTTCCTCCCTTTATTTCGCTAATATCTTGTTATGTTTCTTATTTATTCATTTATTATGTAAAATATAATATCATTAGATAAAATTATTTTCAATATTATTTATTAATGAAAATAATTTTTATTTTAGTTAAATTTGCACAATATATTTAGTATTTTTATAAAGTAATTATGCTTTTTATTTCAAACGTAATAAAATTATTTTCATTTATATATATTATGAAAATATCTTCTTGCACACAATTAAATCTTGTCTTATAATATTTTTCAATACAGGAATTGCCAGTTTCATCCATATTTACAAAACACCAGAGCAATTCATGACATTATTTTTACACTTTGATGGAGGTTTTAGCATGGCAGACAGTATTCTTGATTCCATTACCGAACAATATCATTCTCTTACCAAATCCGGAAAAAAACTGGCAGATTATGTATTTTCTCATACCACAGAAACTCAATATCTTTCTATTACTTCCTTAGCAGAAAACTGCAAGGTATCCGAAGCTACCATAACCCGTTTTTGCCGCGGATTAGGCCTTTCCGGATATAATGCTTTTAAACTGGCTTTAGCCAGGCAGACCGTACCACCGATCTTGGTGATTCCAGTAATTCCGCTGAACCCGTATCTTCTGAAGATTCTATTTCTACTATATGTGCGAAAGTACACGCAGCCAATCTTCTTTCTTTAAATGAGAGTTATGCGCTTTATGATGAAGAAGAAATGTCTAAGGCAATATCAATCCTTTCGTCTTCTCGCCGTATATATTGTTTCGGTCAGGGAGGAAGTATGATCATGGCAATGGAAGCATGGGCTCGTTTTTCTACAGCTTCTCCTAATTTTGTACATATCTGTGATTCCCACATGCAGGCCAGTGCAATTGCAATGGCTGATTCAAAAGATGCCATCCTTTTCTTCTCTTATTCAGGTTCTACCAGAGATATGTGTGATACCTTACAGATAGCTTCCAGTCGCCACGTTCCTGTCATTCTTATTACACATTTTCCAAAATCTGCCGGAGCTGAATTTGCTTCAGTAGTATTACAGTGTGGTTATAATGAAAGTCCTCTACAGTCCGGTTCAGTTGCAGCCAAGGTCGGGCAACTGTTTTTGATAGACTGCCTATTTTATGGATACTGCAGCCAAAAACCTGATACCTGTTCCGCAGCCCGTTCTGCAACAGCTCATGCAATTGCAAATAAATTGCTATAATGTGTTCGAAGAAATTCTGTGTTATCAAAATGTTGCAGGATAACTCTTTGTGACACGAAATAAGGGGATGTAACAGATAACTTTATAGTTTAACTGTTATATCCCCTTTGGAATTGCTATAGTATTAATTTTGATATACTTTTACTTATTTGCTGTTTTCAATTGCCTTCTGGAATCTCTGTGCGATTTCCAGCGGACGTGTGATTGCTCCGCCTACCACGATCGCCCATACACCTGTCTGTAGTGCTTTTACAGCCTGATCCGGATAATGAATCTTGCCTTCTCCAATAATCGGAATATCTGTATCTTTTGCAAGCCTCTCCATCAGTTCATAATCTGGTTCATCCTTTTTGGAAGTGTAATCAGTGTAACCGCTCATGGTTGTTCCAACAATATCCACACCACACTTCCATGCATTGATACCTTCTTCATAATTAGAAATATCTGCCATCAGGATAATATCCGGGTATTTCTCTTTGATCTGTGCGATAAACTCATTGACAGTTATGCCATCACCACGCTTGCGAAGTGTACAATCCAGAGCTACAACATCAGATCCTGCTGCTACCAGATCGTCTACTTCTTTCATGGTAGGTGTGATATATCCTTCATACCCGGGATACTGGATCTTCACCAGCCCGATCACCGGAAGACCTGTTTCTTCTTTGATCGCTATGACATCGCGGATACTGCTTGTACGGATTGCAGGTGTGCCTGCCTGTTTTGCAGCGCGTGCCATCAGATACATAATGGATTTCTCTTCTACATATAATGGTTCACCTTCTACCGCCTGACAGGAAATGATCATTTTTCCATGAATCGCATCTAAAATCTCTTTTTTAGTTATCATTTTTCTCCTTGATACAGAACTGCATTCCGGCAAAATGTCCATACTCTTATCTGTGCACATTCTGTCGGAAAGCTTTTCTTTTACACTACAGTACCTTAACAATATTCAACTCTTCGTCTGTCAACACAATATCTGCCCGTTTTCCGGGAGTAAGGGAACCCACTTCATTATAAATCCCAATACTTCTCGCCGGATTTGCTGTTGCTGCCAGAATCGCTTCTCTTTCCGGTACACCCATGGAAATAACACACTTCATACAATCAAAAAGGCAGGTTGCAGAACCGGCGATCGTTCCGTCTGCCAGAGTTGCCTTTCTGTCTTTCATGGTCACTTCCTGTCCGCCCAGTTCATACAGTCCGTTCTCCATACCTGTTGCCATCATGGAGTCACTGATAAGGACGACTCTGCTGTCTCCAAATAAACGAAAGGTATTGCGTACAGTTACAGGATGGATATGGATCCCATCACCGATCATCTCTACCATACAGTCCTGATTATCTGCTGCTGCACCGATCACACCGGTTCTCTGTGTCCCATAGATTCATGGCATTATAAAGATGAGTTACATGAAGTGCTCCCTCTTTCATCGCTTCTGCTGCGCAGCCATAATCTGCTGCTGTATGTCCGATAGAAATAACCACTTCATTATGTAATTCTCTGATAAATTCCTCAGAGCCTTCCATATTCGGTGCAAGAGTTACCAGTTTGATCATTCCGCCCGCAGCTTCGTTACATGCTCTGAAAAATTCAATATCCGGTTTACGGATATAACCTTCTACATGTGCTCCCTTTTTCACAGGATCAAGGAAAGGCCCTTCCATATTGATACCCACAATACGGGCACAGGTTTCATCCTGTTCTACATCTTTTGCAGTCTGGAAAATCTTAAGCAGCTCCTCTTTCGGAAGTGTCATGGATGTCGGGCAATAGGATGTGATTCCCTGAGATTTTTCATATTGAAGGATTGTTCTTAACCCATCAACATCTGCGTCTGAGAAATCATGTCTGACTGCACCATGGCTGTGGATATCTACCAGTCCGGGCAGAATCTTCAGTCCTGATGCATCCAGTTGCGTTTTGTCGGTTACTTCATCTGCTGAAGCCACAATTCTGCCGTTCTCTACATACAGATCTGTAACTTTATAACTGCCATCTTCCTGAAAACTTTTCCATTCTTTATAATCATACTGATTTTTGCCTTCTTTTCTTCGCTTGAAGTGAAATTTATTAAGTACTTTC
>ENA-OQAN01000158-OQAN01000158.1-human-gut-metagenome-genome-assembly--contig:-NODE-158-length-36724-cov-5.193486_pt1 | contig 36724 bp, 58 predicted proteins | sample MGYA00242735_ERZ504527 | MGnify/ENA primary metagenome ERZ504527 (study PRJEB26092, sample SAMD00036230) | human gut metagenome | host: Homo sapiens | study: EMG produced TPA metagenomics assembly of... | reverse complement strand
CTGTAAGGAGCAGCGATGCCATTGCTGCAGATCCGAATTTTTTTCAGACTGCAGCCTGCTGTTTCATAAAATGTTTCCCTGATTTCTGCCGGTACATGGATTTACCGCACCGCACAGGAGATCCTTCCCGGTAAAATTTCTCCGTAAAGTTTCTCTATTGCATTGTATCACATTATTTTGAGAATTCAACCAAATATTTCAACTTCACACAGAATTCACAAACATATATTCTTCTGTCGCTTTCGAGCCCTCATCTGTCATTTTCACGGTTTTCCGGCCGCTCTTTTCTCCTGTCTTTTCACTTTTTCTTTTTTTTCTGACGGTTTAAAAATTTGTTTCAAAAGTGCACAAATTCTCCTGGTTTTTACAAAAAGTTTTCATAAAATTTTATACTTTTTTCATTGCTTTTTCTATTAAAATATTGCATAATACATCTGGAAGGTTTCAAAAGGGACTGAAAAGAAATTCAGATGCCCGCCGCCGCGGATGCTGCAGGTTTGCAGACTGGTGCTTGCTTTGTGGCTGTCAGAAATCTGAAGGCCGGTGATCGAAATCTTTGTTCTGTAGAACGGTTACTGTTATTGGGGATGAATACAGAGAAACACATACAGAGAAAAAGCCATCCGGCATGCCGGATGGCTTTTTTTATCGTATTTCTTATTTATCTCTCCAGATAATACGTCCCTTGTCCAGATCGTATGGGGACAGCTCGATGGTTACTTTGTCTCCCGGAAGAATACGGATAAAGTTCATACGCAGCTTTCCGCTGATATGAGCCAGTACAACGTGTTTATTTTCCAGTTCTACTTTAAACATTGCGTTTGGTAATTTCTCGAGGACAGTTCCCTCTACCTCAATTACATCTGCCTTAGACATTGATTAATCCTCCTTCAACTCTTTGCAACTTTTTTCTTTTAATGCCTTACGGATATCTTCATCACGAACCGCATCCGTCATTTCGTAATCCGGCTGTACGTGAATCAGCTTCTTCTTTTTCGGCCGGTTGGCGGTACGGATTTTTCCGTCCACCAGGAATACGTATGGCTCCTGTACATCCGAAATCACATACAGCTTTCCTTTATCGTGGCCGGCCAGGCTTCTGGCAAACATTCCTTTCACAATCGGTTTCATAAATCCTCCTCCGTATGCGAAAGTGTCAGAATTTCCGGTTCTCCCTCCGTAATCAGAATCGTGTTCTCATAATGTGCGGCAAGAGAGCCGTCTTCTGTCACAACGGTCCAGTCATCATCCAGCCATCTGACTGCATAGCCTCTGGCTGTGATCATCGGCTCGATGGCGAGCGTCATGCCAGGCTGCAGACGGACGCCGCGGCTTGGCTGTGCGAAGTTCGGCACTGCCGGATCTTCGTGCAGGTGCGTTCCGATGCCGTGGCTACCAGGTCGCGGACAACGCCGTAGCCGAAGCTCTCTGCGTATGCACCGATCGCCGCCGAAATCTCATGAAGATGATGGCCTGCTTTTGCGTATTTGATTCCTTCAAAAAAGGCCTGGCGTGTTACTTCCACCAGTTTTCTTGCCTCCGGCGAGATCTCACCGACCGCGTGTGTGCGGGCTGCGTCGGAATGGTATCCTTCATAGATAAGTCCCGCATCCAGGCTGACAATGTCGCCTCTTTCAGAATCCGTTTTTTACTTGGGATTCCGTGAACCACTTCTTCGTTCACAGAAACGCAGATCGAAGCCGGATACCCATTATAGTTTAAAAAGTTGGGAGTGCATCCGAAGCTGCGGATCATCTCTTCTCCGAGCTTGTTGATTTCCCAGGTTGACATTCCCGGATGGATGGCGCGGCCTAATTCATCGTGTACCTTCTCCAGCAGTTCACCGGCACGGCGCATTTTTTCAATTTCCCGGGCAGTTTTAATTGATATGGACATCCTTTACGCTCCTAAAATCTTTACTATATCCTGAAATACCACGTTGATATCCTGGGTTCCGTCAACTTCCACCAGAACATTGGCTTTCTTATAGTAGTCAATCAGAGGCTGTGTCTGAGCATGGTATACAGACAGTCTCTTCTGTACGGTCTCAGGTTTATCGTCATCACGAAGAACCAGCTCGCCGCCGCAGGTATCGCATACATCTTCTACCTTTGGTGCGTTAAATTCTACATGATACGTTGCTCCGCATCCGATGCAGGCACGGCGTCCGCCCATACGGTGAACGATATTTTCATCCGGTACTTCTACATTGATTGCGTAGTCAATTTTCTCTCCGCGTGCTTCCAGGGCTTTGGTCAGTGCCTCGGCCTGCGGAATCGTTCTTGGGAAGCCATCCAGCACGTAGCCCTTTGCTGCGTCCGGTTTGGAAATACGGTCTACAACAAGATCGCAGGTCAGCTCGTCCGGAACGAGTTCTCCCTTGTCCATGAATGCTTTCGCCTTCTTTCCAAGCTCGGTTCCCTCTTTGATATTTGCGCGGAAGATATCGCCGGTTGAAATATGAGGAATCTCATATTTTGCAGCGATCTGTTTTGCCTGTGTACCTTTTCCGGCACCAGGTGCCCCCAACATAATAATTTTCATGCGCTTTTCCTCCCATGTTTGAATTTGCAGCAATCCGCTGCGTGTAATTTACCTTATTATACCATAAAGTAAACCACAATAGCAAAAATTTTCTCTGCTAAAGCCTCTTTAAAAGCGCTTTAAACAAAAGAAAGGGCCTGTCTTATCCAGACAGTCCCTCTTATGCCTTAATCGTTTAAGAATCCTTTGTAATTGCGTACCAGCATCATGGATTCAATCTGTTTTAAGGTTTCCAGAATTACGCTGGCAATAATGATCAGAGAAGTACCTCCAAAGGATACATTCGCTTTGAAAAATCCATTAAAGAAAAATGGAATCACTGCAACAATGGTAAGACCTGCTGCACCGATAAAAATAATATAGCTGAGCAGATTGTTCAGATAATCTACCGTGGATTTACCCGGCGGATGCCTGGGATAAAGCCGCCCTGTTTTTTCATGTTATCTGCAACTTCCATCGGGTTGAAGGTGATGGAGGTATAGAAATAAGCGAAGAAAACAACAAGGACAATGTAGAGAATCAGGCCCAGCGAAGCAACTGGATTGGTTTTGTCAAACCAGTTGTTGGAATTCAGCATCTTGATCAGCGTTCCGCCGATGCCTTTGATATCCGACTTTCCGACAAACGACAGGATAATCGATGGGAAAGACATGATGGATGATGCAAAGATGATCGGGATAACGCCCGCTGTATTTACCTTCAGCGGAATATTGGATGACTGTCCGCCAACCATTTTTCTTCCGGCCATTTTCTTGGAATACTGTACCGGAATTCTTCTCTCAGCGCCATTCAGGATCAGTACCAGCACAACAACAGCGATGATCACAACAGCGATGATAATCCACATCAGCAGACCACGCGCGATGGTTTTGCCTTTTACGAAGGTTTCGTAAAGGGTTACCATATCCTGCGGGATTCTGGAAAGGATGTTGATTAACAGGACCATAGAAATACCATTTCCAACGCCCTTGTCGTTGATCTGTTCTCCCACCCACATAAGGAAGGCAGAACCAGCTGTCAGAGCTGCCACTACAACAATCACATTAACTGCGTTAAAAGTGGTGAGGAGTCCCTGGCGTCCAAAGCCTACTGCCATGGCAACAGACTCAAACAATGCAAGACCTACTGTCACATAACGAGTAATCGCAGTCATTTTCTTTCTTCCCTCTTCGCCGTCACGCTGCATTTCCTCAAGTTGTGGAATTGCAATGGTGAGCAGCTGAATAATGATGGAAGAAGTAATGTACGGTGTAATACTCAGAGCAAAGATGGAGAAACGGTCGAAACCGCCGCCCGTGAATGCATTCAGGAAACTGAATGCCTCATTCGTATTATTTGCAAAATAATTCGCAAAAAAGCTTGTATTGACACCCGGTACAGGCATCTGAGAGCCTAACCGGATGACAACAAGCATCATAAGCACATAAAATATTTTGCGACGAACATCTTTGACCTTAAATGCATTGATAAAGGTCTTAAACATTAGATCACCTCGACTGTTCCACCTGCCGCTTCAATTTTTGCCTTTGCGCTCTCGCTGAAAGCATTTGCTTTTACAGTGAGTTTTTTGGTGACTTCACCGTTTCCAAGGATTTTTACGCCATCTCTCGGATTGGAAACAAGACCAGTCTCAATCATAGTTTCTACGGTTACAACAGCTCCGTCCTCATAACGATTCAGAGCATCTACATTGATTCCAACGATTTCCTTAGAGTTTCTGTTTTTGAAACCTCTCTTCGGAAGACGTCTGTATAAAGGCATCTGACCACCTTCAAATCCCGGTCTCGGTGCTCCGGAACGTGCTTTCTGTCCTTTGTGGCCTTTACCTGCTGTTTTACCATTTCCTGAACCATGTCCACGGCCTCTGCGGAAGTTATCGTTCTGTCTGGAACCTTCAGCCGGCTGTAAATTAGATAAGTCCATTACGGTACCTCCTTATGCTTCTTCTACTTTAACCAGGTAAGAAACCTGATTAACCATGCCGCGAACTGCTGCGTTATCCGGCAGTTCTACCGTCTTGTTAACTTTTTTCAGACCCAGTGCTTCCACGGTTCTTCTGTGTTTCGGAACACATCCGATCGGGGATTTCACCAGTGTTACTTTTAATTTATCTGCCATTTTTCACATCCTCCTTAAGCAAAGATCTCGTTTGTAGATTTGCCGCGAAGTCTTGCTACTTCTTCTGGAGTCTTCAGCTCAGACAGACCAGCGATGGTAGCCAGAACTACGTTCTGCTTATTTCTGGATCCAAGGGATTTTGTACGGATGTTCTTAATACCAGCTAACTCGATTACGGCACGGGCTGGGCCACCAGCGATGACACCAGTACCTTCAGGAGCTTTCTTTAACAGAACCTCTGCGCTTCCGAATTTACCTACGTAGTCATGAGTGATACTTCCGTTCTCATTGATTGCTACGCTTACCAGTTTCTTCATAGCGTCTTCTTTACCTTTGCGGATAGCTTCCGGAATCTCGCTGCTTTTCCAAGGCCTGCGCCTACGTGTCCATTGCCGTCGCCGACAACTACTAAAGCTGTGAAACGGAAGTTACGACCACCTTTAACAACTTTTGTAACACGCTTAATTGATACGACTTTTTCTTCCAGTTCGAACTGGCTTGCATCAATAATTGTATGCTTCATGTGTTCTTTTCCTTCCTTTCTTAGAATACCAGCCAGCTTCTCTAGCTGCGTCTGCAAATGCCTGGATTTTTCCCTGGTAGATGAATCCGCCACGGTCAAATACAACTTCAGTAATACCTGCTTCTACAGCTTTCTTTCCAAGAACGGTTCCAAGATATGCTGCTGCATCTACATTGTTGGTTTTCTCAAGCTCTGCTTTCACTTCTTTCTGAAGAGTAGAAGCAGAAACTAAAGTATTTCCAATCGTATCGTCGATAATCTGAGCATACATATGGTTATTGCTGCGGAATACACACAGACGCGGACGCTGTGCAGTACCTACGATATGATTACGTAATCTTCTATGCTTTTTCTGGCGCATCTGCGCTCTTGATACTTTACTAATCATGTTCACACTCTCCTTAATTATTTCTTACCAGTCTTACCAACTTTACGTCTGATCACTTCATCAGCATACTTGATTCCCTTGCCCTTGTATGGCTCAGGTCTTCTCTTATCTCTGATTTCAGCAGCATACTGGCCAACTTTCTCTTTGCTGATACCGGAAACAATGATCTTGTTGCCGTCTACAGCGGAGGAGAGTCCTTCCGGATCGATCATCTCTACCGGATGGGAATATCCAAGAGACAGAACTAATTTGTTGCCCTGTTTTGCAGCTCTGTAACCTACACCGTTTACTTCCAGTGTTTTGGTATAGCCTTCGCTAACACCAACTACCATGTTGTGGATCAGAGTTCTGGTCAGACCATGAAGAGCTTTCATTTTCTTCAGATCGCTCGGTCTTGTAACTACTACATGTCCGTCTTCCACTTTGATGCTCATTTCAGCCGGGAGAGTTCTCTCTAATGTTCCTTTTGGTCCTTTTACTACAACGTGGTTGTTTTCCTGGATGTCTACTGTTACACCTGCAGGAATTGCCACTGGCAGTCTTCCAATACGTGACATACCAATTTCCTCCTATTAACTTAGATTTTCGGAGAGAGCCTTACGCTCTCTCTGTTTTCAGTTGCTTTGTTTCGTTTCAGATTACCAAACGAATGCCAGAACCTCGCCGCCAACCTGCAGCTTGCGAGCTTCTTTATCGGTGATAACACCCTGGTTTGTGGAAAGAATAGCGATTCCAAGTCCGCCAAGTACTCTCGCAGCTCATCTTTTCCAACATAGATTCTCAGACCCGGTTTGGAGATTCTCTTCAGACCGGTGATGATCTTCTCGTTTTTGTCAGCGCCGTATTTCAGGGTGATGTGCATATTCTGGAATGCACCCTCATCGCTGAGTTCATATTTTGCAATGTATCCCTCGTTTACCAGGATATCAGCGATTGCGATTTTCATTTTGGATGCCGGAACATCTACTGTATCATGTTTTGCAGTGTTAGCGTTACGGATTCTTGTAAGCATATCTGCAATCGGATCACTCATACTCATTTGAATTTGCCTCCTTCTAAAATTTTACCAACTAGCTTTCTTAACGCCAGGAATCTGGCCTTTGTATGCTAATTCACGGAAGCAGATTCTGCAGATTCCGTATTTTCTTAAATATGCGTGTGGACGGCCACAAATTCTGCAACGATTGTATTCTCTTGTAGAGAATTTAGCTTTGCGCTGCTGTTTGATTTTCATTGCTGTTTTAGCCATGAATCAATTCCTCCTATTACTTTGCGAATGGCATGTTGAATAATGTCAGTAATTCACGAGCTTCTTCATCTGTGTTAGCAGTGGTAACGAAGATAATGTCCATACCTCTGACTTTATCAACTTTATCATACTCGATCTCTGGGAAAATCAGCTGCTCTTTGATACCAAGAGCATAGTTTCCTCTGCCATCGAAAGCGTTCGGATTTACGCCGCGGAAGTCACGTACACGAGGCAGTGCCAGGTTGATCAGGCGGTCTGCGAACTCGTACATTTTCTCGCCACGAAGGGTAACTTTGCATCCGATCGGCATACCCTCACGGATTTTAAAGTTTGCTACGGAATTTTTCGCTTTGGTGGTAACTGCTTTCTGTCCGGTGATAGCTTCCATATCACTGATTGCAGCGTCCAGAAGTTTAGCGTTCTCCTTAGCTTCACCAACACCCATGTTGATTACGATTTTGGAGAGCTTCGGCACTTCCATCACGTTTTTGTATCCAAATTTTTTGGTCATTGCATCAACGATCTGCTCGTTGTAAAGATCTTTCAGTCTACTCACGGTTTTGCCTCCTCTCTTCCTTAATCAATTACTGCGCCGTTCAGCTCTTTTGCTTTTGCAACGCGGGTTCTAACAGCTTTTGTTTTGCCGTTTTTCTCAACCATCTCAACTTTGATTCCAACGCGGGTCGGAACTCCTTTTACAACCAGCATTACGTTGGATGCATCGATAGGAGCTTCTTTGTTAACGATTCCGCCCTGCTGATTGCTCATAGACGGTTTCTCATGCTTTGTAATCATGTTTACGCCTTCAACAACAACACGGTTGTTCTTTACGTCAACGCTGACTACTTTGCCGGTTTTGTCTTTATCTTTGCCGGCGATTACCTTTACGGTATCGCCTTTTTTAATCTTCATTGACATAGCTGTCCTCCTATAATACTTCCGGAGCTAAGGAAACAATCTTCATGAACTGTTTCTCACGAAGCTCTCTGGCTACTGGTCCAAAAATACGGGTTCCTTTTGGAGTTTTGTCATCTTTGATAATAACTGCTGCGTTCTCATCAAATTTGATGTAAGAACCGTCTTTACGACGAGCGCCTTTTACGCTTCTTACAACAACAGCTTTTACTACGTCACCTTTTTTAACAACGCCGCCTGGTGTTGCATCTTTGACCGAAGCAACGATTACATCACCAATGTTGGCATATCTTCTTGTAGAACCGCCCATAACACGAATGCATAAGATTTCTTTTGCACCGGTGTTGTCAGCGACTTTCAGTCTAGTTTCCTGCTGAATCATGCTGGTATTCCTCCTTTAGCATTCTGATCTCTTATTTATTTCGCTTTCTCAACGATCTCCACAAGTCTCCATCTCTTATCTTTGGATAAAGGTCTTGTTTCCATAACTCGTACGGTATCACCTACATGGCACTCGTTGTTTGCATCGTGTGCTTTCAGCTTATATGTGCTTTTTACAATTTTCTTGTACAGAGGATGTTTTACATGGTCTTCGATGGCAACCACGATAGTCTTATCCATCTTATCGCTGACAACTTTGCCCACGCGAGTTTTTCTAAGATTTCTTTCTTCCACGATATTTTCCTCCTAATTACTCAGCTGCGTTTGCCTTCTGGGCAATAACAGTCTGGATTCTTGCAATATTTTTGCGAACCTCTTTGATTCGGCTTGTATTGTCAAGCTGGTTGGTTGCATTCTGGAATCTTAAATTGAAGAGTTCCTTTTTAGCAGCTACTAATTCGTCATTCAGCTCAGCTGCGCTCTTTGTATTTAAATCTTTTACAAATTCGTTAGTTTTCACTGTTATCACCGCCTTCTAAGTCTGCACGAGAAACAACTTTGCATTTACATGGTAACTTATGCATGGCAAGACGTAATGCCTCGCGGGCTGTTTCTTCCGGAACACCTGCGATTTCGAACATTACACGGCCTGGTTTTACTACTGCTACCCAGTACTCCAGAGAACCTTTTCCGGAACCCATTCGGGTTTCAGCCGGCTGTGCGGTTACTGGTTTGTCCGGGAAAATTTTGATCCAAACTTTACCACCACGTTTGATGTAACGTGTCATGGCGATACGGGCTGCCTCGATCTGGTTGGATTTGATCCAGCATGGCTCAAGGGCTACGAGACCAAATTCACCGTAGTTAATTTTGTTTCCTCTGAGGGCTTTACCTTCATGGAACCACGGAACTGTTTACGACGTTTTACTCTCTTCGGCATTAACATAATTAATTCTCGCTCCCTTCCTTTTTAGTTCTGGTTGGAAGTACTTCGCCATTGTAGATCCATGCTTTTACGCCAACTTTACCGTAAGTGGTATCTGCTTCAGCGAATCCATAATCGATATCGGCACGCAGGGTCTGCAGCGGAATAGTTCCCTCGCTGTAGAACTCGGTACGAGCCATATCAGCTCCACCAAGACGTCCGGATACAGATGTTTTGATTCCCTTAGCGCCAGCTCTCATCGTACGCTGCATGGTAGACTTCATAGCACGACGGAAGGAAATACGGTTTTCCAGCTGTAATGCAATGTTCTCAGCAACGAGCTGTGCATCGCGGTCCGGTCTTTTTACTTCTTTGATATCTACGATAAGCTTTTTGTCAGTCAGTTTCTGAACTTCAGCTTTTACTTTCTCGATCTCTGCTCCGCCTTTACCGATAACAACGCCCGGTTTTGCGGTGTAGATGATAACTTTTACTCTGTCAGATGCTCTTTCGATTTCGATCTTGGAAACACCTGCGCTGTACAGTTTCTTCTTCAGGTATGTGCGGATGTTGTAGTCCTCAACGAGGTTATCTGCGAAATCACCCTCGGCATACCATTTGGAATCCCAGTCTTTAATAACACCGACTCTCAGGCCGTGTGGATTAACTTTCTGTCCCATGACATGTCCTCCTTATTTCTCGTCTAACACAATCGTGATGTGGCTGTTTCTCTTCAGGATTCTGTAAGCTCTGCCCTGTGCTCTCGGATGAATTCTCTTCATGGTCGGAGCCTTGTTAGCGAAGCACTCAGCTACATACAGGTTTTCTCTGGAAAGACCGTTGTTGTTCTCAGCGTTTGCGATTGCGGACTCCAGCAGTTTTTTCACTACGCTGGAGGCATATCTCGGGTTATAAGTTACAATACCAAGTGCGGTTGTTACGTCTTTACCGCGGATTGCATCTAAAACAAATCCAGCTTTCTGCGCAGACATTCTAGCGTAGGATAACTTTGCAGACGGTCTGGTATCTTTGTTAGCATTTCTTGCTCTTTTAATCTGACTTCTATGTCCTTTAGCCATTGCTAAAAAACCTCCTCTCTCAAATCATTCTACTTAGCGGACGCCGGATTTCTTCTCGTCCTTGCCGTGACCTCTGTAGGTTCTGGTTGCTACGAACTCACCGAGTTTGTGTCCAACCATATCCTCTGTAACGTATACCGGCACATGTTTTCTTCCGTCATGAACAGCGATTGTGTGTCCAACGAATGACGGGAAGATTGTAGAACGACGTGACCAGGTTTTAATGACTGTTTTATCTCCTGAAGCGTTTGCAGCGTCAACTTTCTTTAACAGGCTTTCATCTGCAAATGGTCCTTTTTTTAATGAACGAGACATCGTTTACCTCCTTATTTCGATAAAGCTTTTCCATCGCGTCTTCTTACGATGTACTTGTTAGACTGCTTGTTCTTTGCTCTGGTCTTCAGGCCAAGAGCCGGTTTTCCCCAAGGAGTAGACGGGCCGGACGTCCGATACCGGTCTTTCCTTCTCCACACCGTGTGGATGGTCATTCGGGTTCATGACAGAACCACGTACAGTCGGGCGGATACCCATGTTACGTTTCCGTCCTGCTTTACCAATGTTGATCAGGCTGTGCTCGCCATTTCCAACAACACCGATGGATGCGCGGCAGTTGATCGGAACCATTCTCATCTCTCCGGATGGAAGACGAAGGGTTGCGTATTTGCCTTCTTTAGCCATCAGCTGAGCGCCATTACCAGCTGCACGAACAAGCTGTCCGCCTTTGCCTGCATGAAGCTCTACGTTGTGAACCATGGTACCAACCGGAATCTCGGACAGCGGCAGGCAGTTTCCAGGTCTTACTTCAGCGTTAGCGCCGCTCATAACCTTCATGCCAACTTTCAGTCCTTCCGGAGCCAGGATGTATGCTTTCTCGCCGTCTGCATAGCAGATCAGAGCGATGTTTGCTGTTCTGTTCGGATCGTACTCGATCGATTTAACGATTGCCGGAACATCATCTTTTCTTCTCTTGAAGTCGATGATTCTGTATTTTCTTCTGCTTCCGCCTCCGCGGTGTCTTACAGTGATTTTACCCTGGTTGTTACGACCAGCGTTTTTCTTCAAGGACACTACCAGAGATTTCTCCGGTGTGCTCTTCGTGATTTCGTTGAAATCAGAGGAGGTCATGTGTCTTCTGGAAGGTGTATATGGGTTAAAGCTTTTGATTCCCATTACTTTGTTCTCCTTTCATTTCGTATCGCACTTATGTGTGCATATTTCGAACAGCTGCTAATTAAAGTCCTTCGAAGATTTCGATGTCTTTGCTGTCCTCGGTCAGAGCAACGATTGCTTTCTTGCTCTTTGCAGTTTTTCCAACTACCATTCCACGACGTTTGTTCTTTCCGTCCATGTTCATGGTGTTTACGCTTTTTACTTTTGTTCCTTCGAACATTTTCTCAACTGCTTCTTTAATCTGAGATTTGTTTGCTTCCGGGTGAACCATAAATGTGTATTTCTTCTCGCCCATAGCGTTCATGCTCTTCTCAGTTACGATTGGTTTCAGGATTACGTCGTAATATCTGATATCTGCCATTATGCGTACACCTCCTCGATAGATGCAACACTGCTCTTGGTTGCGATGATGGTGTTGTATTTCAGCATGTCGAATACATTGATGGTATTAACAGATGCAGTCTGAACGCCAGCAATATTTCTTGCGGAAAGTGCTACGTTTTCGCTGTCATCTCCGATGATTACCAGTGCGTTGTTTACTTTGAGGTTATCAAGCACTTTCTTCATCTCTTTTGTTTTAACTTCTGCAAGTTTCAGCTCATCAAGAACGATGAATTTGTTCTCCTGAACTTTGCTTGTCAGAACGGATTTTAATGCAGCTCTTTTCTCTTTCTTGTTCATTTTGAAAGAGTAATCTCTTGGTACTGGAGCGAATACAACTCCGCCGCCTGTCCACTGAGGAGCTCTTGTTGAACCTGTCTTGCGTGACCTGTTCCTTTCTGTCTCCACGGTTTTCTTCCGCCACCGCTTACTTCGGAACGGGTTTTAGCTTTCTGAGTTCCCTGACGATTATTTGCAAGCTGAAGCACTACAGCCTGATGTACCAGATGCTCGTTGATTTCTACACCGAACACTGCATCATTAAGCTCCATGCTGCCAACTTCTTTGCCTTCCATATTTAATACAGATACGTTAGCCATTACGTGTGTTCCTCCTTTCAACGAACTTATTTACCGCATTTTACTGTCTCTTTGATGGTAACCATGGATTTCTTCGGTCCTGGTACAGCACCTTTGACTAACAGTAAATTGTTCTCTACGTCAACTTTTACGATTTCCAGGTTCTGTACGGTGATTTTCTTTCCACCATCTGTCCTGGCATTCTTTTTCCTTTGAATACCTTACTCGGATCGGAGCAAGCACCATTGGAACCTGCGTGACGATGATATTTGGAACCATGAGCCATAGGTCCTCTGGACTGACCATGTCTCTTGATGGCACCCTGGAATCCTTTACCTTTGCTTGTTGCAGTAGCGTCGATTTTGTCGCCTGCGCCAAAGATATCGGCCTTGATTTCCTGTCCTAATGTATAGGTTTCAGCGTCTTCAAATCTGAACTCTTTCAGATATCTCTTGCAGGAAACACCTGCTTTTGCGAACTGACCTTTCATTGGTTTGTTCACACGGTTTTCTTTCTTCTCGCCGAAGCCTACCTGAATTGCACTGTACCCGTCGTTGTCTGCGGTTTTCACCTGTGTTACAACACACGGACCTGCCTGCAATACAGTCACCGGTACTAAAACACCGTTTTCGTCGAAGATCTGAGTCATTCCGACTTTTGTAGCTAAAATTGCTTTCTTCATTCCTTTTACCTCCTGTTTTATCTACAGCGGAACTTCCTATTATAAAGAAGTTCATTCTAGCGAACAGTTGATATAAGTGGAACACTATGACCCTTAGGGATGTTGATTCCTTCGAATGAGTGTTGCTTCTATATCATCTATTGCTTACTTAATTGATGGCCGGGGGCTGATCCCGGACTTTTTACAGCTGATCTTATTTGTTTTTCATCTTGATATCGATGTAAACACCAGCCGGCATTTCCAGTCTTGCTAATGCATCCACTGTTTTCTGGGTAGGTGCGATGATATCAATCAGTCTCTTGTGGGTTCTCTGCTCGAACTGCTCACGGGAATCTTTGTACTTGTGAACTGCACGAAGGATTGTTACTACCTCTTTCTTCGTTGGAAGCGGTACTGGTCCGCTCACCGTTGCTCCGTTCTTCTTTACAGTTTCGATAATTTTCTGTGCAGATGCATCTACTACTGATGATCATACGCTTTCAGTGTAATTCTCATTACTTGACTTGCCATAAAAAAAAAGTCGCCTCCTTTTCGCACTTTTACGAGTACGACAAGCGGTGACTGTACACTTACCCGTGTGTGTCCTGATGTTTGCACACGGTCGTTTCCACTCTTACAGGTGGACTTAATTGTGGGTACAGTGACTTGTCGCCAGTTTCTTTAACTTGACATTCGCTCCACGGAAAACCCGCTGTTTCTCAGCGGCAACCTCGCGCTTCAACGCTATCAATGTCACAACAGTTGTTAGTATACAAGAAAGCACGCGAAAAATCAAGGTTTTTTTTTATTTTTTTCGATTTATCCGTTTTTATGCAAAAAGAGAAATACAGGGGTGCCGTGTTGTGCACTTTTCCTATATTTCTCTCTTTTTTGACGTTTTCCAACTATTCAGAGCCCCATCTCGATTCCGCTGCGATGTATCTCGATGTGGCTTCTTGCCATATGAATAAAAAAGAAAAGAACGTTCATTCATGCACGCATGATTCGCGTTCTTTTCTTTTCGTTCGCATGGCTCTGAATAGTTACAGAATGTCGGAATAATCTAAGATTGTGATGCCGGTTGCAGGATCTTCAATGACTTTCGGGTCATCTCCGGCTGCGTGAGCCTTCTGGAGGAGTTCTTCCGCCGTGTAAACCGGCATGGCAAGTTCGATCGGCTCGGACGGTTCCGGTTCCGGCGCTTCTTCCGGCTCTTCGATGGTTTCTTCAAACTCTTCGATTTCTTCCACAGTTTCCGGCTCTGCAGATTCCGTTTCTTCGGTTTCTTCTATCACTTCTTCCGCTGTTTCTTCTGTGGCAGCTTCTTCGACGATTTCCGTTTCTTCCACGGCTTCCGGAATTTCTTCGGTTTCTTCTCCTCTTACAAGTTCTGCAGATCGACGGTATGAAAGGACACCTGCTCCGTTCCTTCTTCTTCCAGATCCGGAATTTCAAATTCGTCCTGTTTCTCTTCTTCTGCCGTTTTCTGGTCGGCTGCTCTCAACTGTTCGGTCATTTCCCGTTCTTCCCGTTTCTTTTTTTCTTCCAGGGCAGCTTTCTTTCTGCTGCGAAGCTCTTCGGACGCTTTCTCATCGTCCTCGTCTTCGTCTTCTTCCTCTTCTTCCTCATCCTCTTCTTCATCACGTTTCCATACCTCGGAAGGATGAACAGAATGACCAGAAACAGAATGGCAAGTCCGATGATCATGATTCCCTCTCTGCTCTGCGCCGCCATCGACAGAAAGCCGATCACCGGAATCGTGACGATCACTTTGCTCACGGTTGCTCTCACGGTAATTTCCGTTGTGTCTCCACTGATCACATTTTTTACGGATGCGGTTCCGGCAGCGGTGTCGAGGGACTGTATCGTATAGATATACTTTCCGGAATTGTCATCAACCAGGATTTTGTCTCCCGTCGCAACCGATGACGTGTCTGTCTTCTTTGCGTACGTAACAGCGCCGCGGGAAATGTTGGTATTTCCCATCCCGTCTGAGACAAGTGTCGTGATGCCGGCAAACGGCGGAATCACCAGTGCGCCTGCTGACAGGATTGCAAGCAGAAGCAGCGTATTCACAATTACCTTCAGTAATTTTGACATATTCAATTCTCCTTGTATTCTCAGTCTTTGCCCCCTATTATAACCCCTTTTCTTCGATTATGCAAGAAAACGTTACGCATCGTGCCCCGCCGCCCGGTTCCGCGTGCCGAATTTTTCGATTTTTTCTTGAAGATCTGTCCTGTTTCTTCTATACTATATACATAACCAAAGGGGGAATACTTTCATATGAATACACTGATCAAAACCATCGAAGATCTTTCCCTGAACGCATGGCCGTCTCACCAGATCGAGCTGTACGACGGATGGATTCTTCGTTTTTCTTATTTTTATACACACCGGACCAACAGCGTCGAGCAGATCGGGCCGTCCACGATTCCGGTGGAGGAAAAAGTGCAGTACTGTGAGGAGATCTACCGTCGCTGGGGTACACCGGCAATTTTCAAGATCAGTCCGCTTGTCAATCCCGGCTTTGATGCAATGCTCGCCGACCGCGGCTATGTAGTCCAGCACACGACGCACGTCATGACAATGGATCTGGCGAACTTTGCCAAAAAGGATCCTGCCGTTGCCGTGACCGTCAGCAGCTTTATCCCGCCGAAATGGATTGACAGCCTCTTTGCTTTAAAGAGCACGACGAACGTGATGCACCGCATGGTCGTTCCTTCGATGTACCGCGCCATTCCAAAAGAAACCATCTGTACCTCCATCCAGGATGAAACCGGAACGATCATTGCCACCGGCCTTGGCATCCGCGACCGCGATTACGTCGGTGTCTATGCCATCCATGTGCATCCTGCGTACCGCCACCGCCACTACGCTTCCTCGATCTGCCGCACAATCCTCTCCGAGGGAATCCGGCTCGGTGCAACGAAAGCGTATCTTCAGGTTGTCGAGGGAAACACGCCTGCGATCACACTGTATGAATCGCTCGGTTTTTCCTATCTCTATACCTACTGGTTCCGCGCAAAGAACGTGGTCTGATTTCACATAAAAAAAGCATAGAAAAACGGCATGTCAAAATTTTCTGACATGCGTTTTGCTCTATGTTTATGCTATAAGTGCAGTAAGATTATTCAGCAAAAGGACTGCTTAAATATTTTTCAACGCCGTCCATGGCTTCGCTCTCGTCTTTTCCGTTTGCGGTCACGGTAACTTCCTCGCCATTGTCCAGACCAAGTGTCATCATACCCATAATGCTCTTCGCATTTACTTTTTTTCTGCCGCTCTCGACGTAGATTTCACTTTCGTACTGGCTCGCTACCTGTACCAGCATGGCAACTGGTCTCGCCTCCAGGCCGCTTGAAAGACGAATTGTGATTGGTTTCTTAATCATAATACTTCTCCTCCTTGTTTCCTTCGCAAATCTTCTGCAATCTCTTTTAGTTTCCTTAATCTATGATTAACTCCGGATTTACCAACAACCGGCGTTAACATCTTGCCCAGTTCCAGAAGCGATGCTTCCGGGTATTGTAAGCGGAGCCTTGCCATCTGCTCCAGCGGTTCCGGCAGAGAAGAAAAGCCTGTGGTTTCTTCGATATACCGGATATCTTCGATCTGGCGGATCGCCGCGCTGACCGTTTTGTTGATGTTGGCAGTTTCACAGTTCACCTTTCGGTTGACACTGCCGCGCATTTCTTTTAAGATCCGCACGTTTTCCAGATTCATAAGTGCGATGTTGGCTTCCATGATGCCAAGCATCTCCACAATCTGTGCGCCTTCTTTCATATAAACCACATGGTGGTTTTTCCGGAGAACGATCCGTGCATCAATTCCAAAGTTTTTCAGAAGTTCCTGCACCTGTTCTGCTCTCGGCGCATCGGGGCAGACAATTTCGAGATGGTAAAACCGGTTGGGATCGCTGATGGAACCGGACGCTAAAAATGCGCCCCGCAGAAATGCCCGTTTGCAGCACTGACGCTGTACCACAACAGCCGGAATCGGCATTGTTAACTGCCGGTCTGTCTCGTGTAACTTCACTGCCTGCAGAATCTGACGGGTTTCTTCCCTGTCATTTACGCGGATCAGATACGTATTTTCCTTCTGATTCAGCTTAACTGCAAGTCTGCCTCTATATTAAATGTTTTTTTCAATAAAGTAAAGTACTTTCTTGCCACATACGCATTCTCTGTCTGAATCCGTATCGTCCCGTCCTTCTCGGAAATCTGTCCGCAGAGTGACAGGATCGCCGCTGTTTCCGCAATCTGGCAGTGGCGTGCCGTCGGAAGATGTCTCGATAATTCCTCTTTTACCTCGCTTGAGAATGACATCCTTCCACCTCTAAATTCCTTTTCGGATGGCGTCTTTTTCCAGATCCCGGTGCTCAATCCGGATTCCATAGTCCTTCGCGTTGGAAAGACGCCGGTACAGCTCGTTGGCAAGGGTTACGGAACGGTGTTTTCCGCCGGTGCAGCCGATGCTGATAATGAGCTGATGCTTGCCCTCGGAAATATAATTCGGAATCAGAAAACGGATCATATCCTCTAATTTTTCCGCAAACACCTGCGCTGTCTCAAATCCCATCACATAATCCCGCACCGGAGCATCGTTGCCGGAGAGCGGGCGCATGCCTTCTACGTAGTAGGGATTCGGCAGGAACCGCACATCGAAAACAAGGTCCGAATCCGCCGGGATTCCGTATTTGAATCCAAATGAGAGCACGGTGATCATCAGATTTTTGAATTTCTGATCCTGCACGAAAATCTTATCGAGCTCCGCTTTCAGCTCTCTTGTGAGAAGCTGGCTCGTATCGAGAATGTAGTCCGCATCTTTTTTCAGGAACTCAAGTGCTTTGCGCTCTTTTCTAATTCCCTCATCCACCCGTCCAAGGCCTGCCAGCGGGTGCGTTCTTCTCGTCTCTTTGTATCGTTTGACCAGCACGTCATCGGACGCGTCCAGAAACAGGATCTCATAGCAGATTCCGTTGATGCTCATCCACTCCAGAACATTCTGCAGGTCCGGGAGCGCCTGGCCGCTTCGGATATCGATTCCGACTGCCACTTTCTGGATTTCTCCGGAAGTACCGTCGGCGGTAAGCTGTGCAAATTTTTCAACCAGCGGGATCGGAAGGTTATCGACGCAGAAATATTCCGCGTCCTCCAGCATTTTCAACGCTGTACTTTTTCCCGCACCGGACATGCCGGTCACAATTACAAAACGCATGTTTTTTCTCCTTTGGTGGATAACGAAAATCAGAATTCCCCGAGGAACTGGATTTCCGGCTCAAGCTGTACGCCAAACTGTTCTTTTACTTTTGCCTGGATCTGACGGATCAGTTCCATCACATCCGATGCGGTTGCACCGCCTGCATTGATCAGAAAACCGCAGTGTTTTTCCGATACTTTTGCACCGCCGACTGCGTAGCCGGAAAATCCGGCATCCATCACAAGCTTGCCTGCAAAATAGCCTTCCGGCCGCTTGAATGCGCTGCCGGCGCTCGGATACTCGAGCGGCTGTTTCTCTACCCGCTTGTTTTTCAATTCCTGCATGCGGGCAAGAATTTCTTCTTTATCTCCCGGAACAAGCATAAGTTCTGCTCCAAGTACGACGTAGCCTCTGTCTTTGATGACGCTGGCACGGTAGCCGAAGCCGAGCTCTTCTTTTTCCAGTTCCCGGATCTCACCTTCTCTTGTGAGTACAGTGACATTCTGTACAATATCCTTCATCTCTCCGCCGTAGTCCCGCGTTCATACGGACGCCGCCGCCTAAAGTTCCAGGGATTCCGGAGGCAAACTCCATACCGGAAAGACCGGCTTCTCTTGCCGCCTGGCTGATGGATACAAGCATGCTTCCGGCTTTCGCCGGATTCTGTTTCTTTCCACTTCGATTCCCTGAAAGTTTTTGTAAACCGAAAGAATCACACCGTGGTAGCCCTCGTCACTTACAACGAGATTGCTGCCGTTTCCGGTGACGAACCACGGGATCTCTTTTTCTTCGCAGAGAGCCACGATTTTTCTAATTTCTTCTTCTGTATGAGGAGCGACGAAATAATCTGCAGGACCGCCCACACGGAAGGTCGTATGATTTTTCATCGGTTCTGCGGTCTGTACCGCATCTTCCCCTGCAATTGCATAAAGTTCTCTGACAATCTCTTCTTTGATCACGATTTTTACCCTTTGCCGCATCTGCGGCCGAACATTTCATTACGAATTACTACGAATTACAGATTATACTTTTTTAGACGCGAAAGCAGCCGACATCCCTCACTTCTTCGTTCGTTCTGCCAGCCGCTGTTTTTCTTCTTCGTCTGCCCGCCTTTTTGCAGGCTCACGGGGTATTCTACCACGAACCCTCAAAAAGTGCAACGAACTTTTTCGTTCCGGCTCTTTTTTCTATCAGATCTTCCGGATTGGTATCATTTCCTACATCAGACAGTCTTTTCCATGGATTCTCGCCGGGGTGACAAGCACCATCTGATTTCATGAGATTTTCTTCTGAAAGAACGGCAACGCGCAGATATTCTCTCGTGTGTCCCGTCCAGTAACGGACGCCGTCGATCTCGACTTCTTCTTCCATGAGCACTTCCAGCTCTTTTCCGAGGAAGCCTTCCATATATTCCTGTCTCCGTCTCTCGTCCAGTTCCAGCAGAACGTGGCTGCGCTTCGTCTTCTCCTGCTCCGGAATCTGGCCTGCCATCGCTGCGGCGCGGGTGCCTTCTCTTCTCGAATACTTGAAGATGTGAGTCTCGAAGAAATGAATGTCCTCGACAAAGGCGCGCGACTCTTCAAACTCCTCCTCACTCTCCTGCGGGAAACCGACAATCACATCGGTCGTCAGCGCCGGATTTCCATATACCTTACGCAGCAGATCGCATTTGTGTTTGTATTCTTCTGCGGTATATTTCCGGTTCATCCGCTTCAGTGTTCCATTGCTTCCGCTCTGCAGCGAAAGATGGAAATGCGGGCACACCTTCGGCATTGCGGCGATCGCCTCTGCAAACTCTTCGGTGATGATGCCCGGCTCCAGGGATCCGAGACGGATTCTTCTGATGCCGTCCACTGCATCAACAGCACGGATGAGGTCGAGCAGCGTCTCTTTTTCGCCCTCCGGGAAATCGAGTCCGTAGGAGGAAAGGTGGATACCCGTCAGCACTACTTCCTGATAACCGGCCTCTGCCAGACGTTTTACTTCTTCTACCACATCACTCTGGCGGCGGCTTCTGACTCTGCCGCGCGCGTACGGATAATACAATAAGTACAGAACTGATTGCATCCATCCTGTACTTTCAGGAATGCGCGGGTGTGCTCCGCCGTTTTGCTGATCGAGAGTGTCTCGTACTCACGGTTGTGTGTCATATCCACGAGGAAGCTCTTACACTCCGCGTCGGATGGTTTTCCACCGTCCTCACGTTCTGCCAGAAAGTTTTCCAGAATATCCACAAGATCTTTCTTCTTATTATTTCCGATGATCAGATCAATCGCCGTATCCTCTTCGAGTTTTTCCCCAGCCGCCTGCACATAACAGCCGCAGGCCACGACAACCGCATCGGGATTCATCTTTTTCGCTTTGTGCAGCATCTGCCGCGATTTCCGGTCCGCAATGTTCGTCACGGTACACGTATTGATAATGTAAACATCCGCTCCCGGTGCAAAAGGCACGATCTCGTACCCTCTGTTTTCGAGGAGCTGCTGGATGGCTTCCAGCTCATATGCGTTCACTTTACACCCAAGATTATGCAAAGCTACCGTTTTTTTCATGCCATACTCCTTTCTTCTTCATCTTTATTATTAAAAATCACGAAGATTCCACTTTATCTTTGTATGTTTTCGCATTGACTTTTTCCCCTCCAGACGGTAAGATAAAGCTGTTAAATGAGGGTAATAAATAATGTTAACCAAATAACAGGGAGGATTACAAACATGAAAACAGTACAGATTTCTCTTAATTCTATCGACAAAGTAAAATCTTTCGTCAACGACATTTCCAAATTCGATTTTGATTTCGATCTGGTATCCGGAAGATACGTAATCGACGCAAAATCCATCATGGGAATCTTCAGCCTCGACCTTTCCAAACCGATCGACCTGAACGTCCATGCTGATGGAGATGCTCTTCAGACCGTACTTGATGTTCTTGCTCCGTACATTGTATAATTACGATAGAACATAAGGGCCGCGCACTCGCCGCGGCTCTTTTTTTGTCTTTGTTTATCATCAGGACCGGATCTTGTTTTTCAGAACCCCCAAAACAAGATCGGCCTTTTTGTTCTTTAAAGCAAGTTTTCCTTAGCAGACCTCGATCGTCTCTGCGGTAGAAACTGCGCGTTCCATCATCTCATCGATCACGTCGTCCAGATGGCGCTCGGAGCATTTGATGACATTCAGGTTCGGTTTTGTCACCGGATGCTTTGCAACGAAGATCGTGCAGCAGTCCTCATACGGCAGAACGGATGTCTCGTACGTACCGATTTTTTCGGAAATATCGACGATCTCCTGTTTGTCGAAACCGATCAGCGGACGGAAGACCGGCATGGTGCAGACTTCGTTGGTAACGGCGAGGGAATGCATCGTCTGGCTTGCCACCTGTCCGATACTCTCTCCGGTGATCAGGCCAAGGCATTTGTCCTGACGTGCAAACGCTTCTGCGATCTTCATCATATAACGGCGCATGATGATGGTCAGCTCGTCGTGCGGGCATTTTTCGTAGATTGCAAGCTGGATCTCGGTGAAGTTGACCACATGCAGACGGATCGGGCCGCTGTAGCGTGCAACGAGTTTTGCAAGATCCACAACCTTCTGTTTGGCTCTCTCGCTGGTGTACGGCGGAGCGTGGAAGTAAACGGCATCAATCTTAACACCGCGTTTTGCGATCATGTATCCGGCAACCGGGCTGTCGATACCGCCGGAAAGCAGCAGCATGGCCTGTCCGTTTGTGCCGACCGGCATACCGCCAGGGCCTGCGATGCTCTCGCAGTACAGATAAATCTTCTGACGCAGCTCGACGTTCAGATAGATATCCGGCTCGTGAACGTCTACTTTGAGGTTCGGGCAGATATCGAGGATGCGGCGCCCAGCTCGCAGTTGACTTCCATTGTGTGCATCGGATAGTTTTTGTTCGCACGGCGTGCGCATACCTTAAAGGTTTTCTCCTCGGTCGGGTACAGCTCTTTCACGTAGGAAACCACTGCCTCTGCCAGATCTTCAAAGCCGGTGTCCTCTAAAATGACAACCGGGCAGATCTCGGCGATACCGAAAACTCTTGTCAGCGCATCGACAGCGCCCTCGTAATCAAAGTCTCCTTCGGTGTTGACATAGATTCGTCCCATCTCACGGGTGACCTGGAAAATTCCGTCTACCGGGGCAAGCGCGTGCTCCATCTGTAAGCAGAGTGCTTTTTCGAACAGATGACGGTTCTTTCCTTTAATGCCGATCTCGGCATATTTTACCAGAAATGCTTTGTACATCATCGTTTTTTATTCTCCTTTTTTCTCAGCCAGATCGCGGAAGAACAGAGGATATTCCTCAGAAAATTTCTTCAGGATCAGTTCAGATACCTGACGCATCTGCGGATGTGCGGCGTTGGCGCTTCGAAGCCGGATAAAGTGGCGCCACTCTCTTAAGTTCATGGTCATGACGATCTCGGTTTTCAGGGAGTTCGGAAGAATGCTTCTTGCCTCCTCCGGCTTTGCTCCGAGTTCGAGCATCTGGAAGTAATACTGCTCTGCAGCTTCCATTGCTTTCTGCCATACCTCGTATTTTTTACGGTCGTTCTCGTCGTCCAGATCATAGGAAAATCCGGTTGCCAGGTCGATACAGGTGATCTGGTTTCCAAATTTATCTTTCGAATAGTTGCAGTAGCGGGTGCTCTCCTGGCTGTAGCTTGCGATACGGTGGCGGACGATCTCATGGGTCACGCCGCGGTCGCACGTTACTTTTACGGTGATGGAGCCGTGCTCAATGACGGATTCATGGCCGCGTTTGATGATGCCTGCGATGAATTTCTCTGCAGTGCCTTCTCCAATGCGCTCCTCGCTCTTGTAGCAGACTCTTCCGATTTTCTCGATCCGGCGCAGCATATCCTCGTAGGATTCGGTGCTCAGGATTTCAATTTCCGGCTGTATTGTAATCATAATTTTCCTCTTTCTATTATTTCCTGGTAAATCTGCGCAGCATCGGCAGTACCTCGCGCAGCGTATCCAGGGTATAATCAATCTGTTCCAGTGTCGTAAATTCGCTGAAGCTGAACCGCACGGCAGACTCCATCTCGCTTTCGATGCGCCGATGGCAGTCAGCGTCGGGCTTCCGGCTCTCTTGTGTGATGAGCAGGCGCTTCCGGCGGAAACGTAGATCTGGCGGTCCTCCAGCGTGTGTAGCAGCACTTCACTGCGCACATTTAAGAATGATGCATTGACAATCTGCGGCGCACCCTCTTCTTCCGGCATGCCATGGATGACCACATCGTCCAGCTCCCGTAAGCCTTCGATCAGACGGTGTTTGCAGGCACGCATCTGCGCGGTCTGCTCGTCAAAATGCTTGTAAACGATCTCAGCGGATTTCGCAAGGCCTGCGATGCCCGGCACATTGTCGGTTCCGGAACGCATGCCGTTCTGCTGGCCGCCGCCTAAGATCAGCGGACGGATTTTTACTTTCTCATCAATATATAAAAAGCCGCTTCCCTTCGGTCCGTGGATCTTGTGGCCGCTCACGGAGAGCATGTCGATGCCCATCCGTTTCGGATAAATCCGGTATTTGCCGAACGCCTGGATCGCATCGACATGAAAATACGTTTTCGGATTTTTCGCCTTGATTCTGCGTCCGATCTCCCCGATTGGCTCAACAGCACCGATCTCATTGTTGACATACATAATCGAAACGAGAATCGTCTCCGGCGTGATCGCTTCTTCGAGTTCGTTCACATCCACAAGGCCTTCTTTATTTACCGGCAGGCGCGTAATACGGAACCCCTGCTCCTCCAGAAATGCCAGCGGTGCCGACACGGCCGGGTGCTCGATCGCGCTTGTGATAATGTGGTTTCCCGTTCTCTTATTTGCCATTGCTGTTCCGACGAGCGCCCAGTTGTCGGACTCTGTGCCACCGGAGGTAAAGAAAATTTCTTTTTCTTTGACTTTCAGAATCTTTGCCAGCGTTTCCTGGGCGGTTCTGATATATTGTTCTGCTTCTACCCTTTTTGATGCATCGCAGACGGATTTCCATAATGATTTACCATCAGATCACAGACGAGATCTGCGGTTTCCTGATAAACACAGGTGGTTGCGGAATTGTCCAGATATGCTTCCATTATCTTGTTCGTTCCCTTCCTTCTAAAAGATACACCAGAATGGAAAGCACGGTCATTCCGGCCGTTTCCGTGCGCAGAATGCGCTTTCCGAGCGTAATCGGCTCTACCTTTTCCTTCATGGCCATTTCCACTTCCGCTTCGTCGATGCCGCCCTCCGGTCCGATCAGGATCGCAATAGATTCACCCGGTTCAATGGATTCCAGAATTCTTCTCGTTCCTTCCATCCCTCTGCGTTCTCATACGGCATCAGGCGAACGTCTGATTCTGCTATCATTGCAAGCGCCTGCTGAAATGTAACAGGCATGTGTACCGTCGGAATCTGCATCCGTTTGGACTGCTTTGCCGCACCAAGCGCGATCGTCTGCCAACGCTCTGCTTTCTTTTCCGCCTTTTTCCGGTCCAGCTTCACAACGCAGCGTTTCATCTCCACCGGAACAATTTCCGTCGCACCAAGTTCCACTGCTTTTTGGATGATCAATTCCATTTTGTCACCTTTTGGCAGACCCTGAAACAGTACAATTCCGGACGGGAGTTCTCTGTCTGCTGCTGTGACTTCTTCTACTGCGGCAAGAACCTCCCCTTCCGGAAAATCCGAAACGGCACAATGATATTCCTTTTCGCCTCCGGTACTGACCAGTATTTTTTCGCCCGGCCGCATGCGGAGCACATTTTTGATGTGATTAACGTCACTGCCCGTGATGTGGACAGTGCCGTCATAAATCTGACTTTCTTCTACAAAAAAACGGTACATGAATCTGTTCTCTTTCTCTTCTGGTGTTTCGCTTTTCTTAATTTACATCGGTTTTCTTGCTGTAACGGAAACCCATTCGCCCTGATGTGTAACTTCAACCACTTCAAGTCCCGCTGCAACGACTGCCTCTTTGACAACTTCCTCTTTCACATCGAGAATGCCGGATGTGATATAAACAGCGCCCGGCTTCATCTGGTGTACGATTACCGGCGTCAGCGGAACGAGAACATCTGCAAGAATATTGGCGGTAACGATATCGTATTTCTCGTATCCGACTCTGTCCTGTACTTCTTTGTCATCAATGATATTTCCGATCATCATATCAAAAGCTTCTACCGGAATTCCATTGACTTCTTTGTTTTCCTCAACCGCAGGAACCGCACACGGATCGAGGTCTGTTCCGACCGCATGACGCGCACCAAGCTTCAGTGCAATAATCGAAAGAATACCGCTTCCGGTTCCGACATCAAGCAGCTCGGTATCCTTTGTCACATATTTCTTTAACTGACGGATGCAAAGCTGTGTTGTCTCATGCATACCCGTTCCAAAGGCTGTGCCCGGATCGATATGGATGATCATTTTATCCCGGTCTTCCGGCTTTACTTCCTCCCAGGACGGGATGATCAGAATGTCGTCCACATAGAACTGTTTGAAATACTGTTTCCAGTTGTTGATCCAGTCCTTGTCCTCTGTCTCAGACTCTGTGATGGTGCACTCTCCAAGGTCCAGGAACTCCTGCATTTCTGCAAGTGCCGCGCGGACATCTGCAAGAACCTTCTCCTTGTCCTCATCCACATCGAGGTAAAAATTCAGGTAGGCAATGCGTCGTCATCCGGAATATCCGGCATGATATCCACGAACATCTGCTGTTTGTCGCTCTCGGTCAAAGGCTGTTTGTCCTGAATTTCCACGCCTTCGATTCCCACATCGGCCAGAGTGGAGATCACAATGTCTTCCACTTCCGATCTTGTTTTTAATGTAAATTTATTCCATTTCATTGTTTAAACTCCTTTTTGCGCTTCTCTTTTCCATACGTGCAAAGAAAACCACATTTATCATACACGATATCGTTCCTGTTGTAAATGTTATTTTCGGCTTTTACGGCCCGTCTCAATCCGAAATCTTTGTCAGAAAGCCATCTTTTTTCGCCTTCTGATAACGCCATATCAGCGAGTGTGGATAAAATGCGAACCCCAAGATCTATCAGGTTGAACCGGTACAGTGCCGTAAGATCTGCCCAAGTGCGTATACAGACGGACACCAAGCAACGGCAGAACACTGTTGGTCAGCGTCGTCATCATCGTAAAGAGGCTGATCAAAAGCGAACGGTTCTTTTCCGGTGCGGCATTTAAAAGAATCTGTACCGTGCAGAGTGCAACGGCACACTGTGGAGCGTTCAGAACCGTCATCAGAACAATAAAAGTAACCCCGCGGTACGCCAACGGTAAATGTGGAACCAAAATCATAATAACCGGGCAGAAGCAAAGACCGATCCCGGCGAAAATCAGTGCAAAATCCGGCGATTTTTTCCGGACAACCTTCGCGATCATTCCAACTGCCGCAAGCTGACCGATATTGAAAACACCGTTGCAGATGGAAAGTGTCATCTCCGACATTTTGCAGTATTTGACCTGTCCTAAATACCACATGCTCCAGTCAAGCTGCCAGGTGATATAGAAAAAGACCACCGGCACGAAGAACCAGCGCAATGCTTTATTTTTCCCACACTTGTGATCGCCTCCAGCAGGTCAGAAACAGAAAAACGTGAGGATGCATTTCCCGCTTCTGCCGGAGCTTTGCCCTCCTCCTGCTGTTTCACCGGAATTTTTTTGATTGCAGCGGCCTGCAACAAACGCAGACAGCACACAGATAAAAGAAGCTTCGGAGTACCAGAAGTTTTCCATCGGCCGTGTGGCATCTTCCCATCAGAATCCCGCAGATCACCGGTGCAAGAATGCCAATCACAAACATGAACTGATTCCGAAAGGCATAGACATCGTTTCGCTGCCGCAGTGAAACCGCAGCACCGAACATTGCCTGCCACTGCGCATTGTAAATAGCAAGTGCCCCCGCAGTAAATGCCAGTGATACAAAAAACAGCTCCATACGTCTCTCGCCGAGTGCCGGTACACTTCCAAGAAATGCATAGCCGGCACACATCACAAGAAGCGTAAGCATCGGTATCGTCTTTGTCGACTTCAGACGATCCGCCAGAATTCCAAGCGGCAGCAATGCTGCACACGCTACAATGTTCGGCACCATCTGGATAATGCCGATCTGACTGTCGGTTGCACCCATGTTTGTCGCATACAGATTCAGACCGAAACCGTTAATCGATGTGATATATTGCAGAAATACACCCTCGACGGCAAACAGCAGCATGATCTGCGCAGATGGCGGCATCTTTTTTGCCCGGTAAAACAGACTCTTTTTCATTGCTTCATCCCCCATGCCTTCTTTTGTCATCTTCACGTTCCTGCCCCCTGCCGGATACGTAAAGATTCTGCTTTCATAATGGCAATTGCATGTTCAAATGTCAACAGAAATACCCGGATCCGATGTGAGAATTTTAACGGCATTTTCTGTCAATATTCACAAAAGAAAAAAGGGCATTCTTCCTGTTGAATGCATGGGTTTGGCATAAGAAAAAGGAGCCCCCGTTTTACCTGGGGCTCCGCCTATTGGAAATGTTTATAGCAATCTCAGAAACTTGCGTTATTTTCGGGGTTTGCTATCAGAATTCGATCTCGCGCAGATATCTGTGCAGCGCATCCTGCCAGGTCGGCAGTTTTTCGAATCCGTTCTCGGTCAGTTTCTCTTTGCTCATGCGGCTGTTGGACGGACGTTTTGCTTTTGCCGGGTACTGGTCAGAGCTTACCGGTGATACACTTACTTTTCCGTAAGCCGGATCGATCTCAGCGGCCTGTTTGAAAATCTCGCAGGCGAACTCATACCAGGAGCAGAGTCCCTCGTTTGTTGCATGGTAGCGGCCGTAGTTCTCTTTCTCTGCCATGTCAACAAGCAGGCGGGACAGGTCGTAGGTGTAGGTCGGGCTTCCTACCTGATCATCTACAACAGTCAGATGATCGTGTGTCTTTCCAAGGTTCAGCATGGTCTTGATGAAGTTCTTTCCGTTCACGCCGAATACCCATGCGATGCGGACGATGTAGAATTTTTTCACCCATTTCTCTACCGCGAGCTCTCCCTCGTATTTCGTCTGGCCGTATACGTTCAGCGGATGACGCTCATCATCCGGCTCCCACGGGCGGGTACCCTGGCCGTCGAATACGTAGTCGGTGGAGATGTAGATCATTTTGCAGTCAAGGTCATGGCAGACTTTTGCGATGTTCTCGGTTCCGACTGCATTGACCTGATGTACTTTTTCTTTTTTGTCATCATCCTCAGCAAGGTCTACAGCGTCCATGCTGCACAGTGGATTACGACATCCGGGTTTGCTTCGGTAATGACTTTTCTTACGCTTTCTGCATCGGTGATATCCATTTCTTCAATATCAACGCCGATTCCTTCATGACCGCGTTTTGCAAGTTCATTCATGACGTCATGGCCGAGCTGGCCTTTTACACCTGTTACAAATACTCTCATAATGGTTCTCCTTTTTTCTGATTTTGTTATCGTTATGTTTTGTCTGTCTCTTGTTTTTCAGTCTGATTTTCTGTTTGTACCATGAGTATAAAGGATGACGTTATGTCATGGTCAAGCACTTTTTTTTCAAAAACTGCCCCGGATTTTTCTTCCGGGGCAGTTTTCTTCAACGCTGTTCGCTTTTATTTGTCGATATATTTTCCGTTCATCACGTCCATCAGGTACTGGCCGTACTGGTTTTTCTTCAGCGGCTCGATGTCGGTCAGAAGCTGGTCTTTGCCGATCCAGCCGTTCAGGTAACCGATCTCCTCGAGGCACGCAATCTTGCGGTGCTGATGGGTCTCGATGGTTTTTACGAAGTTGGTTGCCTCTACCAGACTCTCATGTGTACCGGTATCCAGCCAGGTGAAGCCCTGTCCGAGAAGCTCAACGTTCAGGCTGCCGTCTTCCAGATAGATCCGGTTCAGGTCGGTGATCTCAAGTTCTCCGCGCGGTGACGGTTTCAGGTTCTTTGCATACTCTACGACTTTGTTGTCATAGAAGTACAGACCTGTAACACAATAGTTTGATTTCGGTTTCTCCGGTTTCTCTTCGATGGAGATGGCTTTTCCCTCGGAGTCAAATTCTACGATCCCGAAACGCTCCGGATCATCTACATAATAGCCGAATACGGTTGCGCCTTTTCCGGTCTCAGCGTTTTCTACTGCTGCTTTCAGGCGTTTGTTCAGACCGTGTCCGAAGAAGATGTTGTCGCCGAGCACCATGGCAACGGAATCATCCCCGATGAACTCCTCGCCGATGATGAAGGCCTGTGCCAGTCCGTCCGGGCTTGGCTGTACCTTGTAGGAAAGCTGTACACCGAACTGATGGCCGTCACCGAGCAGTGCCTCGAAACGCGGGGTGTCCTGCGGGGTGGAGATGATCAGGATGTCGCGGATGCCTGCATTCATAAGAACAGACAGCGGATAATAGATCATCGGCTTGTCATAGATCGGGAGAAGCTGTTTCGATGTTACCATAGTTAACGGATAAAGACGTGTGCCGGAACCTCCGGCAAGTACGATACCTTTCATAATTCGTTACTCCTTTTTCGTATATGATACCTCTAGTATAACCTCATTCCCGGAAACGCGTCAACCCGTATCGTAACGTAACCGTTACTGTTCACCCAGCAGTGAAACACTTGCTGTTTCGCTGCGTAAGAACATGTTTCAGGTGTGAGCAACCCTCCTTTTGCGAAGCAAAACTTTAAATGAGGGTTGCGAATGTTACAGTTCGCTGGGCACCAGTGAACTGTAACACGTAACGGTGTGTGATAACTTTGTGACGTTTCTGTTATCAGCAGCTGTATTTCGTCAGTTTCTGGCGGGAATAGATCGAGCTGTTGCGGTTGAATACGTAGGCCGCGGTGCAGACAATAAAGAAATATGGCAGATAATCGTAGCCAAAAATCTCGCCGCCAATGAAAATAGCCGCCAGTAAGGTGTTGGTTCCGCCGCCAAAAACCGCCGCATAGCCAAGCGCCGCGGAAAGCTCCACCGGAATACCGAACAGATTGCCAAGGACTGCTCCCAGGGTTGCTCCGATGGTAAACAGCGGTGTTACCTCGCCGCCCTGAAACCCGGCGGACAGCGTCAGAATTGTCAGGATAAATTTCAGCGCCCAGTCATATGCATATACCTTTTCCCCATGAAATACCGCTTCCACCAGATTCGTTCCAAAGCCGCAATACCGTCCGCGGTACAGAAGCAGGAACAGAATGCTAAGGATAACACCGATGGAGAAAACACGCACCAGCGGATTTTTGATTTTTTCGCCGAGATATTTTTTCGTGTGCTTTAAGCACCAGGCGAAGAGGCCGCCTGTGATTCCAAAAATAATACCAAGTGTAATCAGACGCACCAGCAGGAACGGTGTCAGGCTTTCGCTGATGTGGACAGCCAGATTTTCTTTGCGGATTCCAAGCAGGGAAGCTACAGCGCTCGCAGAGAAAGATGCGGTAAACGCCGGAAGCAGTGCCTCGTACCGCATTTCACCCGCAGCGAGCACCTCTACCGCAAAGATCACAGCTGCAATCGGCGTTCCGAACATGCCCGCAAAGCCGGCGGCCATACCGGTTACCAGAAAGATACCGGGCGCGTTTTTAAACGGTAATTTTTGCCGGCAAAATAGGAAAACACAGCACCGATCTGAACGCAACGCCCTCGCGGCCGGCACTTCCACCGAACAGATGCGTCAACGCCGTTGAGAGCATTGCCAGCGGAATCATGCGAAGCGGAAGCTCTGTCTCCTCTTCATACGCTACATCAAAAATCAGACTCATGCCTCCTTTTCCCCTGCCACCGAATTTCTGATTGACTGCCACGATCACAAGACCTGCCATAGCGAGAAACGGCAGACACCAGAAAAGATGTGCCACGCGAACAGCCGTGACTTTCAAAAGCAGACGGCAGAACAGCGCCTCAATCAGACCGACTGCCGCACCGAGCGGAACGCCGGTCACACCGAGCAGCAGCAGGGCGCCGTAGGTGCGAAGGGATTTCTTCAGTTCTTCTTTCATTCTCTTTCTCTCCTTTTCGAATTCTGCTGTTATCATATCACGAAGCGGACAGATTGTGAACTATGGATACCTTTTCCTCCATACTCTTTGCCAGTGCGTCGGCAAATTTTTCCTGCATCCGGATTGCTTCTGTCATCTCCTGCTCCGTAAACTGCGCCGCAGCTTCCTCCTCGGACTGAAACAGCGGAAGAACCAGCTCTCTCGCATACTGTTTTCCCGTTTCAGTCAGACTGATGATTTTTTCCCGCCGGTTTGCCGGATTGACTTCCATTTCGATATATCCTGTTTTCGTTTTTAGTCCGTTTTCGTACTTTTTGTTTTAGTGTTTTTTTCTTCCTTTGTCAAGATTTCCAAAAGCCTCTTTTTTCCGTATATTTTCCGGCATTTTTCAAATACTAGCAACTGTCCAGACACTGTTAGGGAAAGGAGATTTTGAAGATGAGAAAAATCAGAAGAGTGTATATGACGCTGGCATTGGCGGTATTACTGGCCGGGATGACGGCCTGTGGAAACAACACCACGAACGACACCGGAAATGGCAATACCAACACGGAGAGCGACATGGGACAGACGGATAACAGAAACGATGTCAATACGACAGAGATGCCGTCAAACGACAATGTAAATGATGTGACGGAGGGCACCGATGGGAATGCCAACGGTACGAACGGTACAAATACCGGGGATGGAAATACCCTTGGGGATGATGTCGGCGACGCCGCTGAAGATGTGACCCGTGGTGTCGGTGAGGGCGTTGAGGATGTCGGCCGCGCGGTGGACGATGTGGTAAGCGGCGGCGACAATGAGACGCAGAATCCGCAGGAAAACGGAGCAACTACACAGAATGGAGCGGGGATGGCACAGTAAATATGCACTTCTGCTGCTCCCGTATCTAAAAAACTTCCCTTGGCGAACGATATATGCAGGTTCGCCGGGAAGTTTTTTTACTGCCAGGCACATCAGCACCTGGTTTAATCCGTCAATTTTGATTTTTTCTTTTACAGACCGCATCTGAATTTTCTGCCTTCGCGCCAAGAATGCTGGCCATCCGATCGCCCCACGCTGCACGCTCTGCATAAATATCAACCGTTCCAGATCTCCGCTCCGGTCCACAAAGGCAGGGAACAGGAATCCACAGATAGGATTTCCCGGCTCGTATTCTCCAACCAGCGGGCAGACAGCGCAGATCAGATAGGGGAACATCTCCTCGGATTCCCCCAGGCGCTCTTTATCGGAAGCCTTTGCAGGAATATCATACCGGTCATAAAACATGTAAATGGCATAAGCCCGTGAATCTGCAATCCTTCGATCAGGATATCATAGAACGTTTCCAACAGCGCATCGTTCTTCAGTCCGCATTCCCGCAGCGCCATCAGCATCTGCCAGATACTGCCCGGCCCCTGGGATGTTTCCGGAAAACGGTATTCCCGCAGCTTCTCATTCGATTCCGCAAACGGAATTTTCTTGGCAATCGCCAGATTCCTGGCCTTTTCCGAACCGGACAGTTTCAGAAAATGAATGTTGAAACTGCCGTCATACTCCCCATCCGAATCCGTATAGCAACCCGCCATCCGCACAAACGAAGTCCGCGCCGGCGTCATCCTCCTCGTCAGCTCCAGCATGTCTTCCCGATTAATCATACATTCCCTCCGACAGTAAAGATATTCGAAACTCTCTGCCTTTGATCTTATCATAACATGCTTTTTCTGTCAGCAGGTTTTTAAATTGCGTTCTTTCTCTCCATCTGATAAAATCGAAACAGTATCTCGCATTTTATAATTTTGATATAGAGAGATGTTGGGACAAAACACCTTTTGACTCAATATCACAGAAAGGACGACACATGAAATTAGCAGTAATCAGTGATCTTCACGGGAATTATTATGCGCTCGCAAAGGTGCTGGCATTTCTTCGCAGTCAGGAGATCGACGGTATCATCGGGCTGGGAGATTTTGTAACAGACGGGCCTTTTCCGCAACGGATGATGAGAGTGCTTCGCGAAATGCAGGAGGAGTTTCCCTGCTATCTGGTGCGGGGAAACAGGGAAGAATATCTGCTGGAAAATATCCGGCATCCGCAGAACTGGAAGGCAGGTTCCTCGACAAGCGGACTTTTGGATTATACGTTTCGGAATCTTACCGGACAGGATCTGGAATTTTTCGAACATCTGCCGACAGACGGTGTTCTGGTCGGAAAAATAAATGAATCAGGCCGGCTGATTCCTGTTTTTGTTCCGCAGGAAGAAATCACACCGGATACCTGCCGCGAATCTCTCTTCCCGGCACTTCGTCTCTGTCACGGCGCGCCCGGAGAACTCCGTGGGAATTTCGGTCTGCATCCGGAGCTTTTGCTGTCCCATCTGAAAAATCTCGATGCCGCAATCCTGCTCGGCGGGCACAGCCACAAGCAGGAGCAAAGAGAATATGCCGAAAAAACATACCTGAATCCCGGTTCCCTTGGGCTTGCGCTTGATGGAGTCGGCGGCCATGCCCATTTCGCGATTCTGACGCTGGAAAACAGCACATGGCAGATCGAATGTTTTCAGATTCCCTACGATCTCGAAGGCTACCTCGCCGAATTCGACCGCGCCGGGCTGGAAACGCATGGCAGTGTCCTTGCCCGTTCCTTAAAACGGACATTGACCTGCGGCGTGAATTATTTTTATCTCACCGTAAAACGAGTGCGTGAACTCGCCGATGCACTGGCACTGACCGATCTGGACGAAGAGGTCTGGAAAAAGGCGGAACAGGAACTGAAATAACCGTCCATTCAAAAGACGGCAGGCTGTGTACTCACACACAGCCTGCCGTCTGTTTCTATTCCCTAACTTCTATTTTTCTTTTCGAAACACAACCGTCTCAAATCTTCTGACCACTCCATCATACTCTCCCGTCATCGGCTGGTATGTTTCCGTATCCATCGGAAATGCAGCCGGTTCAGCTCCGTAGTTCTGTACAAACAGATACTTGTATTTCTCATCCTCCCTTGTTGCAACATCGAGCCCTTCCGGGATTTCGGCTGCCGCGCGTTCCAGGCCTTTTTCTTCTGCCAATTTCCGGCAGAAGTCATCGTAAAATGCCTGTTCAAAATCTGCGCAGACATAATACGCCTCGCCCTCTCCAAATACATTTTTCGTCAGTGCCGGATATCCCGCATAGAAATCGTCACGGTATGCCAGCAGCGTTTCGGCACCGTTCGTTTTTACCAGGTCGCAGAAATTTCGGATTTCATATGTCTTTCCTTCTCCCACACCCGCATTCACATCCTGATCATACAATGCGTCCAGCTCGGTGCTCCGCAGGCCGAATACATCCATCAGTCCGTGCGGGGTTCCGCCGAGGAAACAGAGGTCGTTTTCATCCACAACTCCCGACCAGTATGTCATCACAAAGGTGCCGCCGTCTGCCACAAATTTCCGGATTTTTTCCTCAATTCCGGCCCGAAACAGATACAGCATCGGTGCAAAGACAATCCGGTAGCCGGAAAGACTCTCCTCCATATCAAGGAAATCCACATTCACACCCAGTTTCCGAAGACCGCCATATACTTTCTTCACGGTATTCATGTAATGCAGTCCCATATTCCGTGGTCCCTGCGCATCCTCCATGGCCCAGCGGCTTTCGCAGTCATGCAAAATTGCAGCCTGTGCCTTCGTCGTGCTTCCCGCAATCTGCGCCAGATCCAAAAGCGCCTCGCCCGTCTCTGTCACCTCACGGAACACGCGCGTATCCTTTCCGCCGTAGTGGTCAATGACCGCCCCGTGGAACTTCTCGCTCGCACCGCGGCTCTGGCGGATCTGGAAATACTGGACACTGTCGGAACCATGCGCCACTGCCTGCAGCGATGCCGCCTTTAAAAGCCCAGGCCGTTTCAGCTTGCTGACACTCTGCCAGTTCGTGCTTGTCGGGCAGGACTCCATCAGAAGGAACGGTTTTTTCATCAAACTCCGCATAAAATCGTGCTGCAGTGCCGCATCAAGCGCAGTCACCTCTTCTGCTTCCTTGTGCCAGGTCGGATAATTATCCCATGACACCACATCAATCAGATCCTTGAACTTATGATAATTCAGTCCCTGGAAATCATACATCATGTTGATTGTCACCGGAAGTTCGGAACCGCCCGCGCGGATCGCTGCTTTTTCCCAGGCAACAAAGTCTGCTGTCTGATCTGTCACAAACCGTTTCCAGTCAAGATTCAGTCCGTGAAGCCCCATCTCACCCTTTGGGGACGGACTCTCAATCTGCTCAAAATTCTGATACGAATGGCTCCAGAACGTTGTATTCCACGACATATTCAATGCATCAATCGTCTCATATTTTTTCTTCAGCCACCCCTGAAATGCCTTCTGGCAGAGCGGGCAATGGCATTCTCCACTCAGTTCATTCGAAATGTGCCACATTTTTACCGCCGGGTGCTTTCCAAACTTCTCGCTCAGCAGGCGATCAATTTTCCCCACCTTTTCCCGGTAAACCGGCGAAGTATAACAGTGATTATGGCGTCCGCCGAACAGATTTTTCGTGCGGTCCGCGTTTACGCGCAGTACCTCCGGGTATTTGTCTGCAAGCCACTTCGGGCGTGCTGCAGACGGTGTCGAGAGAATTACTGAAATCTCATTCTTATACAGCTGATCCATGATCTTTTCCAGCCATTCCAGGTGGTATACACCCTCCTCCGGCTCGAGCACAGACCAGGAAAAGACACCAAGCGTCACCTCGTTGATATGCGCCTCCTTCATATATTCGATATCCTGCTCCAGAATTTCCGGCATCGCAAGCCACTGCTCCGGGTTATAATCCCCTCCATAGATAAATCCACTCTGGTTCATGTTCGTTTTCCTTTCTCTGTTCATCGAAATATCGTCTCTACGTGCAGCTTCTCAATTTTGCAGGCACATCCATCCGCTGCATCCGGCTGCTTTTCCAGAAAAATCGGATCACCCGGATGCAGAGGATAGACAACGAGTTTCAGTTTCTCCGGAAACTCAAAATAGCCAAGGCTTAACAGGGCCTCCTGACCGGTATAGAAATAATCGTTGATTTTCTCTTCCCCATCAAACACTTCCATACGGTTTCCGTACCAGGTCAGAAAAGCAAACGCATCGTGATAATTTTTTTCGCCAGGATAAGCAAGCTTCAATTCGTATACAGCTTTCTCTTTATCCTGCTCTGTGCAGACAAGCTCTGCCTCCGGCTCCTGTGCTTTGTAAATACGCTCATACAGCGTAAAGTTTCCTCTTTTTCCACACTCTTTGAAATCCACAATGCCTTTTTCCACAACCGGATACACAGCGATCATGGTTTTTCCACTGCCTGTCACAACAAGCTCACCGTTTTCTTCCCAGACATAATTTTCGGAAAGAACGAGATAATCCTGATCCAGATGCACCTTCCATGCATTCAGCGCCTCCTGCCGGGAAATCAGGCAGAGTTCTGCGCGCGCATCGCCCTCCCACTGAATCTGCGGGTCGAGATCACCGTAAAATACGAACGCATCTCCCTCTTTCGTATGTAAAACGCAGAGAGGTGTGCAAGTGCCGTTTGAAGAACCGCATCGTTTAGCTTCATATTGTACGGAAAAAATCCATACATTCCCCCTTTCAGATC
>ENA-OQAN01000157-OQAN01000157.1-human-gut-metagenome-genome-assembly--contig:-NODE-157-length-36731-cov-1.603677_pt1 | contig 36731 bp, 52 predicted proteins | sample MGYA00242735_ERZ504527 | MGnify/ENA primary metagenome ERZ504527 (study PRJEB26092, sample SAMD00036230) | human gut metagenome | host: Homo sapiens | study: EMG produced TPA metagenomics assembly of... | reverse complement strand
GCGCGCGTGGCATCCGACGGCGCCAGTGCGGTTCAGGCCGCGACTACGTTGCGTCCGGATCTGGTCATCATGGACATCATGTTGCCCGTGATGGATGGTCTTGAGGCCACGAAACGCATCGTGGCGGAGCGCCCTGTGCCAGTGCTGATCCTGACGGCACGAGACGACGAGGCCGATAAGGTCATCGGCCTCGGTGCCGGAGCCGATGACTACATGACCAAGCCGTTCTCCATGCGCGAACTCATCGCCCGTTGCAAGGCGTTGCTGCGCCGTGTAGATCGTGCCAAGGTCATCGCCAAAAACTCCGAAAACGAGAAGCTTCTCGATTTCGGCTCCTTGGTCATCGATCCCGCGCAACGTATCGTCACCGTCAATGGCAAGCAGGTGCACCTGACCCCTACGGAATTCGATTTGCTGGCCACGCTGGCCCGCAAGCCGAAGTCCGTGCTCACTCGCGAGAAACTGCTCGAGGAAGTGTGGGATTGGGTGGATGCTTCCGGCACTCGCACCGTCGATTCGCACGTCAAGGCATTGCGCCATAAGCTCGGTTCGAAGACCATTCGTACCGTGCATGGCGTCGGTTACGCGTTCGAACCGCCAGAAGTCCAAGACTAATGCGCTAAAATTCGGTGGTATGCGTACTACCGATACAAAACCAGGGCGTCGGTGAATCCATTGGAAACCGAACGTCCTATTGGTTTGTTCTCATGCTCAAAATTGAATTGAATTGAGCGTTCTGATCACCATCTCCACCGCCATTGCGTTCATCATGGCGTGGTTCCTGCTCAAAGTAGGCTCAGCGTATGGATCGCCATGCCCATTACCCTCGCCGTGGCTTTAGGAATCACATATTTCTTCTCCAGAGGACTCACCTCTCCCCTGCGCCAAATGCGCGACGCCGCCGAAGCGATGGCGGAAGGCGATTACACCGTGCGCGTCCATGTCGACTCCAATAGTCGCGATGAAGTCGGCCAGCTCGCCCTCACCTTCAACGAAATGGCGGAAGAGCTTCAGCATGCCGACCAGATGCGCCGGGACATGGTAGCCAACGTAAGCCACGAATTACGCACGCCCGTATCAGCGCTTCAAGCCATGGTCGAAAACATGGCGGATGGCGTGATCGACCCTACGCCATCAAATCTGGAAAGCATCCTCAATCAGACGCACCGCCTGTCCGATCTGATCGCGTTCCTTCTTGATCTTTCCCGCATGGAAGCCGGCGCGGCAAGCCTGCAAATCGAAATGTTCAATTTCGCCGATTTTCTTGACGAAACCGTGGAACCTTTGGAAATCGCCGATGCCGGGCATGCGCATGACATCGAAATGCATGTGCCCGACGATATCGAGATGGCAGGCGATCAGGACCGCCTGCGCCAACTGTTCACCAATATCATCGCGAACGCGCTCAAGCATTCCGCGGACAATACCACGGTGCTTATCGAAGCACACGAAAACAAGGATTTCGGCACCATCGTCACCAATGTCGTCAATTTCGGATCGCAGATTCCACAAGAGGCGCGTTCCGACATTTTCCGCCGTTTCGTCAAAGGAAAAACAGGTCCGGGCACCGAATCGGGCGGAACCGGCTTGGGATTGTCCATCGCACGTTGGGCCGCCCAGTTGCACGGTGGTTCGGTGAGGGTCGTCGATGACCCGCGTGGAGCCGATTTTGAAATCATTCTGCCGAAATACCATGTTACGGATGACGAATAGAGGATTTCTCACGTCACTGCACTTGCGTGCGTGACCATGCTTGCGTTGGGCCAACCTTCTGCGTTCCCGCCGGAGTGTGAGCCAAAGCAAGCACGGTCACGACCGTGGCACCCTCCTTCCGCATCGTTTCGACGCAACTGCGCATGGTCGCACCGGTCGTGACAATATCATCCACCAGAATCACCATCGTATTGCGCAAGGAAACCGAAGGACGCACTGAAACATGCCCCTTCAAACGTTGCGACCGTTGCGCCGCACCGCTGGTCTGCACTGATTTCCCTTTGACCCCCCTGTTCTCCAACGCGTCACGCACCGTCACCTCGCAGCCTGTTTCCTCCCGTAGAAAACCTGCCAGATGTTTGGCGATCGGCATCATATGTTTACGTCCGCGACGACGTATTGAAGCGGGAGACGAAGGCGCGGGAACCACAACAACATCATGCATGAACCATGCCTATCACGAACGAAGTCAATAACGCCAGACGCTTTTGCAAGGGCGCATATCGCATCGGCGAACGCACGGTCACATTCCTCGTCGCCGTGATCCTTCCACGCGAGAACCGCCTTTCTGACCGTGCCACGGTACCATCCGCATGCGAACCAGCGTTGCATCGCCACACCGTCAAACGACTGTGCGGTCGGCTGGGAAAACAATGCCCTGCAAGCTTCGCATAGCACTTCATCCGGTTTGTCGCACCCGGCGCAGCCCCGGGGAAACAGCAGATTAACCACCATCGAGCATGCCCTCGCCATTGAGTTCATGCGAAACCTCCCAACAGGTTCTATCGCGATAGACTGGCGATGATTCCACCGCACAATTTCACGGTATCGTTCGGACAGGTAACCTTCACCGCCCTGGTGCCTGCCTTTGCCGCGGGATAATCGTTACCGTCCGGATCCATACGGTCTCCCACAAAAACAATCTGCGCCACCGTAATGCCGAGAATATCGGCCAATTCTCGAACAGCGAACGACTTGTCGACGTTTTTTCGGAGATATCGACGCTGCTGGCGCCGCCCGGCCGTACCTCCAAATGCGGTAGATCGGCGGCAACCGCTCGTGCCAGACGATTCTTCTTCTCGTTGGTTGGATCCCACGCCTCCTTGGCTTCGATGGGCGCAAGCTGCCCTAATGCGGAGAATGTGATCTGGCTGCCACGATCCTCGATACGTTCACCCCAAACGTGCGTGAGCCAGATACCCTGTTCGCGCGCATTGCGTTCCAACGATTCGTAAGCTTTCGCACGATCATCCGCGCTGAGGTCATGGGCGAAGACCGGCGCCCAATCCGATCCGCCCCAACGGTAATATCGGGTGCCGCTGGTCGGCATAAGATGCAGATGCGACCGATTGGCTTGACCTGTCAACCGTTCCACCACCTGACTTTTCAGCAATGCATACTTGCCACCGGTGATCACCGCGACATCAATCAACGATGTCAATGCGGAGAAGCATTCGGCCATGTCGTCCTTCATTGGCTTTTTCGACCTTGCCAACGTGTTGTCGAGATCGAAGGCGATAAGGCGTACTCCATTGCACAATTCCTCGATATCCACGTCGTTCCAACAGGGCACGGAAATATCCGTCATGATCGTTTCCTCCTGTGTCGATGCAATGAACAATATGCTATCGCATGATTCGCGCAAGGCCCTGATATGGTAGAAGCCATGTATCAATTGCCTTGGGAATCAACAGTGTATAGAAACCGTCATGGTCGTGGGACCCGCACTCCCATGTTCGGTACCAGACTTCCACGTTATCGTACAAGAAGCGGTATGTTCGACGACATGCTGGTGGCTCAGATCCGTAGGCTCAACGATGCATGGCCCGAACTGGTGGCACCGGTACAGTTTGCGGTCGAGGACGTTCCGCCATCCGACCCGGCACCTTGGGAGGCCACTGCGCACTTGCTCGCAGTCTTTCCCCGCGGAACATGGCATTCCGCCGCGCGTCGTGCTGTACCGTATGCCTTTGCAATCGCATGCGCGAAGCCGTATGGACCTGCAATTCGCCATCCGCGACGAAGTGGTGTTGCGCTTGGCGGAACTGTATGGACGCCGTCCCGAAGAGATCGACCCCGATTGGGGTATGTGATCAACGCACGACGGTCATGTTCTGGTTGGCCAGCACCTGCTCGCGGGCTTCCTTCAGATCCGTTGCGCCGATAATCGACACTCCGGCCAGTTTCGCATCCGATACGTCTTTTTGGCTGATACGGATGTTCCACACCATTGATTGGTCCGGATCGGCAAAGCTTACGGCGCAACGTCTCCATCGTTGATATCCGCCAGATCAACCGTTGTCGAAGCGCCGGATTGGAGAGCAATCTCGCGCTGGTCAACAGTATCTCCGACACTGTTATAGGACGTCAATGTTGCCGTGCGCTCATCGCCCGATATGTTGGTGATGCCCACTTGAGCCGTGGCATGGTCGGGCACGGCCATGGCGGAGACGCTCATCGGCACTGAAGCGTTGACCAAGGCGAAATCAGCCTGGTCATCATCGCCATCATTGGTGATCTTCGCGGCGACGGATACCGGCTCGCTGGCGCTGATGGTAAGTCCGGTCGCCGACTTGGGAACCGAACCCAGGTCGATGACCGAAACGCGATTCGATTCGAGCGTCTGCTGATTGGTTTTCTTCAGACCTTGGTCATCCGTCCAAGATACGGTGACGTCGACCTGCCGAGACGGATACACATACAGGTTGACGGCATCGCCTTCCGTGAGTCCGTCAATCGCCAATGTTTTTGCGGCAACAGTATTGGGAACCGCATAATCCGATCCTTTTGCAACCAGACCATCCATGCTATGGTGCGCACCACGGCCGCAACGGGCGTGTCCACGCTGGACACGGTAACGTACAAAGCATCCTGCCCGGAAGCTGCTGCGGCAAGGTTCAGCACAGATTCCTTACCCGCGCCAACCGTCAACGTCGAACCGGTAGACAATGCCAAAGCACCCGACTTGTCGGATCCCCAAACCTTGATGTTCACCGACGTGGCCTTAGCCGACGGATTGGCCACGACCAGCTGCTGGGTCATGCCTGTTTTGGTGCCCGACACCATCAGCGACTGCTTCAAAGCCGGAACGACGCAGGAAGCAGCGGAAACGCCTTTCAAATCTCCCTCAGTAGCCCAAGACATCACCGAAGAGGCCGCTCCCGTTCCATCGGAAGCCGACAGCAATCGGGTATTCTGCAATTGGGCTCCGTCATCGACCGTGCCGGACGCCATGAAAATATCATCATCCGATCCGGCATCATCCTTGTTCAACACCAATGACGAAGTGGCTTCATCAGCTCCGAGAAGCCCTACGGAAGAGCGGAACACCGAACCGAAGGACGCATAACGCGCCGACGACATGATATTGCCGTTGGACGCTTGATATTCGCTGTCTCCATACGCATCAGTATCAGCTATCGTCATTCGTGCTGGACAATATGTTTCCAGCTGACGCGGACTGACGGTACGGGATACGATGAACGCTGCGTTACCGGCGAATCCGCATGAATCCAAGTCGGGCGGTAGATTACGGCCACGGTCGCCAGTGCGACAATGACCAACACCGACACTATGGCCAGAATTACACGCCAAACCGTTTTGGAACGGGAATGTTTGCTCATGCTTCCTCCTGACCGTGACGCCTCATGCGCGGAAGCGCAACCAAGCAATACGCTGCGAGAACAATACCCATGCACCACAGCCATGCCTGACGCCACACACTCGATTCAGCCTGTCGATATCCCTTGCGGTCGATATGCTGCTTGGCCGTATCTTGGATGGTGAGACGATAGTATGTTCCCGCATCAGTGCTTACGACATTCTGCGTGCCATCGGAAGCGCTGATATTGGAACTCAACTGATCGGTTATCTCCTTTTGCGCCTTGTCTTCGCCGGAGCGCACCACATAGATGCCTCCGAATCCCAACTCGCTCAAATCGGCGACGGCGTCGGAATCAGCATTCGACAACAGCTGCGCGCAATCCTTGGCGATGGCCTTGTTCGCATCATCGGAACGTCCGAACGCCACTTCGACACGCTGTGCCGGAGAGCTGTCGATCAAATCACCTCGGCGGGTGCGCATCACATTGTAGCTGATGGAACCGGCACTATCCGCGCGTACTGCGAGCACACGCCTCGCCTCATCCTGCGCAAGATAGTCGGAAGCAACAATCGGCAAACCGGAATCACTGGTCGAAACCGTGTTATGTCTCTGGCGACATAATCAAAACCGGCACTCGCCACAACCGACGCCGCAATCAGCATGACCAGCACGATTCGTGCCGCACGCCCGGCAATAATGCCAGTAGAAGCGCCATTCCTCTCAACTTCGACATCGCCGGTGGGCCTCTGCCACAGCATGACGAAACGTTGCACCGCACCGCCTGCGACCATGCACACGCAAGACAGCAGTCCCATCATCGTGAATGAAACGCCGGGAAGCACGGAACCGGCCACGGCGCCATCCGCATCGACCGCAACCACAACCGCGGCGGAAAGCAGCGACGTGGCAAGACCCGCGATCGCCACGACCCACATCATACGCGACACGCGAAGCACGAATGGCAGGAACAGCGATACCGCGGCAAGAAGCACAATCAATGCCAACATTGCAGCAGCCACATACTGCCAAATCTCGCCGGATACGGCAATGCCGAATGCACGGGAAACAATATCCGAAAGATTTGCGATCATCGGATGCCCATCATGCGCAGACGACGGCAATATCACACTGCCAAAAATCTGACGCCACGTACCTGCTCCTGCGAAACGTACCGTGTTGACCAATGTGGGCGCGCATACGGAAGCGGCCGGCAGCGGAATCAGCAGCAGCGTCGTTCTATGGGAGCGTACAAGCATCAGGAACACAAGGAACGACAACATCAGCGGCAGCAGCAATTGCGGTTCGGCCGCGACGACGGGAATAAAGCACAATGCCGCAAGCGCCGCGGCCTGCACGGAAGCCTGCGGATTGACCAGATCTTCCGTACGGTACATGCCTACGGCTCGGAAAGAAAACGCGAAGGCCGCAGGAAGAAACACCATGACCGTCATCATCGTCACGTCGGCATCGCTGTACACGTTCATCGACAATGCGATGGCGAACCATGCCAACGCGATCACGCAACGCACCGTGTCGGACCGAGTAAAGATTCCAGCCAAAGCCCAGAACGACAGCACCATCAAAGGAGCGGACAAGAAGAACACCACGGCGACTGCGGTCGCAACATGGCCAGCCGTGAATACGGAAACCACCATGAGCACCAGCAGCCAAGGCGCGCTCGGGGCGCTGATTCCCGTTCCCGCGGTATACGCCCACGACGTGGTGGCGGCATGCGCCAACTGGCTGAAACTGGCATCGGTCGGCAGCAACGTTTGAGAATATATCGACGCGCCGGAGAACACGCTCCGAAGCACATTCCAATATAGGAAGACGATCCATGCAAACGCGATCACCGCCGATGCGATGGCAAGCCCCCACCTGCGCATGAGCCTTTTACGCAGATGCGCCTTGGCAAGAGGGCTGAGGATCACAGTGCCACGCTGGTCAAGAAACGCACGCTTGCGATCGTTCCATTGGCCGATCTGCTGACGAGTCGTCTGCAATGCGGCCAATGCCTTCAAGGAGACCCTACTCTGCTCACGCAATCGGGCACGGGCCTCCATGCGCCCGGCAAGTGGAGCAACGAACGCCAAGGCAGGGCCAATTCGCAACAGGCATGGTATGGCTGTTTGCGCGTCAGGCACAGCACGGCCAGTCCCAACGCCTTCAGTATCGACCAGATCCACAGCAGCGGCCACCAAGAACGATGCACGTCCGTATACGCGTATTTCGTATTCGCCTCGCGTACCGCAAGGTACGGATCGACGCGGCCTTCCTCATCTTCAACAGGTTGGCCGTTTTTGGAACGCACGCCTTCAAATCTTGCCCTCCTATGGGCGATTCGCGCCTGCGGGACCACCACCACACGGCCACCGCCCAGGCAGATGCGCCTGCACAGGTCCGTGGATTCGGCGAACGTGCCGAACCATGGATCGACACCCTTCCAAGTACGCAAGGTGGCCAATGGAACCAGCGCGCCGGAAAGCGACACAGCCAACACATCCTGCCGGCCATCATACTGTTCCTGATCCGGCTCACCGTCCACCACCAGAGACGTGACATTGTGGTGCCCCGCATACAAACCGACGTTATGCAGGCTTTCCGCCTGCCAATCCAACTGTTTCGCGCCAAGCAAAGACGCAGTCGGCGTGTTTTTCCAAGCATCGAGCAACACCTCAAGGCATGACTCATCGGCCGGCTGGAATCGTCATGCAATGTCCACAGAGCACCGACCCGGTCGTCAAGATCGATCTGTTGCATTGCACGAGCCACGGCATTCATGAATGAAGAGGCACCCTTCACTCCTACGAGAATGACACGTATGGTCTTGCTTTCGGGAACTTCCGTAAGCACACCGGCAGGCGACGGGATAACGCTAAACGTCATCTGCATAGGCTGCTCAACCTGATTGGTGCAATCCGCAACGATAATAGTGCCTGGAAGCACACGTTGTGCGAGCACCGCGGCAAAAGTGGATGAGAAAAAACGCAGATCGCTTTGCGCGGTAATCACCGCAGCACGGATGAATCGGCATCCTGCCGATGGGAGTACGGCCTGCTGTTGAGCAGATCGGTCACAATTCCCTGGATATCGCTGCTGGCGTTAGAATTCATAATTTCAAGTGTACGCACAGGGTGTGCCGTGCGTTATGCCCGTTCCTTGTGTTCCTTCTTATACCGACGGCGCTCACGTTCGCTCATGCCACCCCAAATGCCGAAACGCTCATCATGCTCGATGGCCCATTTCAGGCATTGCTCACGAACCTCGCACTGGGCGCACACTCGCTTGGCATCCCTGGTTGATCCGCCCTTTTCAGGAAAGAACGCTTCCGGATCAGTCTGAGAACATAAAGCCCTATGCTGCCAGGAAACATCATCATGCTTTTGAACAGACCCCACAGTTCCGCAAGCGGATTATCGGAGGACTCGTCGATCACGCCCCACATGCGTCCTCCCCTGCTATACGTATGCGCACTTTTAGTCGTGTTAAATTACACACATGCAATTTCTTTTTGTCAAGTTTTCCGCCGTGTCAATCACTATAATTCGAGAAAAATATGGTACATGGTAACTCCAAGAACGACGGGGGCCTGAAGCAGAATCCGTGAAAATCGGGGAACATCTCTATAATCCCATGACAGAGTAGTGGTATGTTCTAGAACGCGTTGAGATATGGCGTGATCTTTTGTATAAACAGGAAGGCGATACCGTGACCACATCACCAGCCGGCGATAAGCTTCCTAACGTCAATGGACTGCGAGACGCAAAGCCGCGTCACAGCCTTGGCTATCGAGTGCAGCATCGTACGAGGACGATAGTCGCTTCGGTCATCGCGGCGATGCTGGTGTTCTCGGGAACCGCAGCGGCCGCAACATGGCTGGATGTGAATGGCAGTCATCAAAGACCATTCGGTCGAAATCATCGGACAAGGCTCACTTGACGCCAACACCTCGATCATCGATCCCAACTCCGGCAAACCCATCGAATTCGTACTCATCGGGCAGGATTCCCGCGATGGCGAAGAGAACCAGTCCGTCGGAGGCAACTTCGACGACGTGGTAGGCAACCATCAGGCCGACACCACAATGGTGGCGCAGATTTCCGCGGACCGCACCAAAATCAATCTCGTTTCCATTCCGCGCGACTCCCTAGTGGACATACCGCAGTGCGAAACGACCAACGGCACGATTCCCGCGCAATACAATGTGATGTTCAACTCGATTTTCGCGAACGCATACCAGACCGGCGGCGATCTCGCTTCAGCCGCAAGCTGCACCCTGAATGCAGTGAACAGCCTCACCGGACTGAACATTCAAAACTTCATCGTCGTGGATTTCGCAGGACTGGTCAAAATGAATCAATGCCGTAGGCGGAGTCGACCTGTGCATCCCACAGGACGTCGACGACCCTACACCAGCCTGCAACTCACCAAGGCCTTGCACCATCTGGACGGACACCAGCACGCAGTACGCACGAACCGCCATGGTCTGGGAGACGGATCCGACACATCACGAACAACCAGACAGCAATACCTCATCAAACAGTTGATGAACGAAGCGCTCAGCAAGAACCTCTTTACTGACACCGCACAGCTCTACCAGCTAGCGAAATCAGCCTTGCAATCACTCTATATCTCGCAAGGCATGGCCGATACCGCAGCGCTTGCAGGTCTTGCCATGAGCCTCAAGGATTTCAATCTGTCCAACCTGTATTCGCAGACCGTTCCGGTAGTATCCGCGCCGTCGGACCCGAATCGTTCGGTCTGGACCGATGAGGCGGAGACGCTATGGGAGAAGATGCGCGCGGACAAGCCGATTTATGGTTCCGACGAATCCGACGCGAACACGGATGCCAATACCGCAGGCAATTCCGACGGTTCTTCCGATAATTCGACGGATGGCACTGACAATACGGATAATATGGCACTGACAACACGGGTTCCCAGGAAGCCGCACAGACGCCTGATCCGGTCACTGGTCTGATCACGCAAGCCGATGGCACGCTTATCGATCCGAACACCGGTGGCACCGTCGATCCGGAAGATGGCTCCATCCATGACGCTCTTACCGGGCAGTACATCGGACTTGCCGATCGTTACCTCAACGCGACAGTTTGTGCCGTTCCCGCAAAGAACTAGACCGCTTTCACCGAATCCGTTCCTACACGGTGTAAATGGTGTAGGAACGGATTTCTTTTTGGAGGATATTGTATGAGTGAAGAGAACGGCGGCAAGGACCCCATGCCCGCACCACCGAGCTTCATCCCGTCTGCAGGACGGAAGAAGACGGAATCACAGCCTCACAAATCCACAATTCCTTCTCAATCCGGCTCTCCGTCAATTCCAAGTTTTTCGCCTGCCGCACAGCCAGCGCGCTCAAGTGCCCGCACGCCAGCAGGCGTACAGCGCAACCATCATCCGTAACTCCATCCGGTTCCAGCGCTCCACAGAGTTTCCGTCCTGCCGCAAACTCCACCAGCAGACCACGTAAGTCGCATCATCGTCTCCTGCATCGTTTGCTCCTGCTTCAGCTCCGAACAATCACCGTGCGTCTCAGCAGGTACGAGGATCCTCCTCCATACCCACTGGCATGCCACGAACAACGCGACAGAACATGCCCAGACAACCTTTGTCCGGCAATAGCACAACAGGATTCCAATCCACTGCGAAAGCCGTGCTCCCCCACAGAAAACGACATATGGGGCGGGTCATTCTCGCGTTTTTCCTTGCTGTGATTCTCGCCTTGGGACTGTCGATATTCTCCGCATGGAATTGGGTGGATGGACAGCTCAACAAACAGTCTTGGTTGACGAACAAAGCCGATACCGCTGGCGAAAGCTGGCTGATCCTCGGTTCCGACGAACGCGAAGCACCGTTGGTGACGCTGGCGACGTGACCGGTTTCAGAACAGACACCATTCTGGTACTCACCAAACCGAAATCCGGACCTTCCTCACTGATTTCCATTCCGCGTGATTCCTTGGTGGAAATCGACCAGAGTTACATGAAAATCAACGCCGTCGCCCAACTGTACAACGGCAAACAACTGGTTAACGAAGTCGAAGACATCACCGGGCAAAAAATCAACCACGTGGCAATGGTGCAATTCGGGGGTCTGGTCAAAGTGGTCGACGCTTTAGGAGGCGTCGAATTATGCTACGACCAGGATGTAAGCGATCCGTACTCCCAGTTGAACTGGACTGCCGGCTGCCATACCGCCGACGGCACCACCGCGCTTGCGTTTTCTCGTATGCGTTACGCGGACGCACAAGACGATTTCGGACGTGCAGCCCGTCAACGTCAGGTCATCAACGCCATAGTGAAAAAGGCGCGTCCAAGAATACGCTGCTGAACTTCGGCAAAGTCAAAAAAAGTTGCGGAGGCTGCGTTGGGCTCCGTAACCGTGGATGAAAAGGCTTCAACCTCATCGCTGATGCGCATGGCTTTGGCGTTCAAAAGCGCTTCTGGGGATCAAGGCATTTCAGGAAGCGTTTATTGGACCGATCCCGACTACTACGTTGATGGTGTCGGCTCAAGCGTGCTCTTGGACGAGGGTAAGAACCTCGAACTGTTCTCCGAATTGGCTAAGGGGACCCATCGGCTGGCACTGTAGCACGCTCGCCGAACAGCAAAGCTGAGGGTTGTGGTCAGGATGTGGATAACCATATCCTCCGACCACAACCCTGATTCTCGCTTGCGTCCATCCGCCACTGCTGTTCACAATGACGGCATGAACAGCAAAACCAAGCGCAAGCATACCAATGGATTCAATGAGGATCGGCTGATGCTCATCAGCTGGGCCGCGCCGGTATTGTCGCAACTTGTCATGCTTGTCATAATGATCGCGCAACGGCAATGGCTATATGTGGCCATGCTTGCTCCTGGACTCATCAGCAGCGCGTTGTCTCTGGTATCCATGGCGTTGCGTTCCAATCAGAAGCAGCAGCATGACGAACCTGTCTCCACCACCTATGCAAAGGTGGTGGAGACCGCAAGGCAAAACAGCCATTCGCCGTTCGCCGCAATGCCCCATGTGTGTTTCGAGCGGTTCTACGCTCTGGACGAGGACGCGCTGCCTTGGCGCACCATCACACGAACATGGCTTTCCTCCACATCATCCTGCCTATAGGAGTCACGGAGCATGGCTTGTTTCGCACGGATCTGCAACGATCAGGACCGCATGCCATGGTCGCAGGCACCACGGTTCGGGAAAATCGGAATTGCTCATCAGTTGGTGCTTGTCGCTCGCCATGCAATACAGCCTGATGATCTGCATTTTGTGTTTTTGGATTTCAAAGGAGGATCGACATTCAACGCTTTGGAACATCTTCCCCACACCGTTGGCAATGTCTGCGATCTTGATTTGTTCCACGCGATTCGCGCGTTGAATGCCATTGAACAGGAATTGGTGCGTCGTGAGGCTCTGGTCAGCGCCGAACGTGTTTCCAGATTCGACCAATTGGTCCGGCCTCCGGCACGACTGGTTGTGGTCATCGATGAATTCCATGCGCTTCGAGACCGTCTGCCCGACTATATGCAACGGCTGAATCGTCTTGCGTCACTTGGCCGTTCCCTTGGCATGCATCTGATCGTCTGCACGCAATATCCCATGGGCCAAGTCCATGCCGACATGAAAGCCAATATCTCGCTGAGCATATGCTTACGGGTTACAGACCAAATGCAGTCGAACGAATTGATCGGCATACGTGACGCAGCGCTGATTCCTCCCAGCATTCCCGGTGCAGCCTATTGCAATGACGGACAACACACCACACCTTTCCTATGCAGCGCGGTGCGCGATGTCAACCGACTTGTCCGCAATATTGGAACGGCCGCACGATTCCACGCCTGCAAACGCCCCGATCCCCTGTTTTCCGAGCCTCTCACGCAACATGCAACGCAATCCGATCTTTCCATCCCATCAAACCAGTCATGGCATAACGTTCCCTTTGCGCTTGCCGACGATGGCGTATTGGTGTATACCGCCATTCTTGACGTGAGCCAACAGAATATCGCCATCATCGGTGCCTACGGCAGCGGCAAAACCAATCTACTGTTGCATTGCGCACGCTGGCTATATGACACGGGTTGCGCCAATATTCGTTTCACACGCAAAACCGAACATGGCATGGTGACGGATGACGGCAAACCCTTACCGTCGCATAAGCGAACCATCTGGATTGTGGATGATGCGGACGAAGCGCTTAATCCCTTTTCCTCTGCGCCTGAAGCGAACGAATTGCGTGAGGCGTTGGCCAATCCCAATATCACAGTGATTGCCGCGGTGGAAAAACCTATTTCCGCACTGCTGGACCGATGTCCGACTCGTGTGGCGTTCCCCTGCGGAGAACGTTCCAACGATCTGATGCTCGGCATTCCCGGCGCAATTCTGGACGGGTTCGCAGCCGACGACTATACCCTCCCAGGTCGTGGCGTGCTCATGCAACAGGCCAAAGCATGCCCTATTCAGTGCGTGGAATTCCAAGGTTTTTAACGATTCGTGGGATTCTTTTCGCGAAGACTCTTGAAAAGTCGCGCGATTCGTGGTTATCTGAGTAACGGACTTACATGCCGTACATGGCAAGAGGAAGGCGATTATATGAGCAGTGCTTTTGACTGGCGCGCCAAGGCGCATGTCGCGACAAGGATCCGGAGCTGTTTTTCCCGGTCGGCAATACAGGCGCCGCCTATCAGCAGATCGAAGAGGCCAAGGCCGTCTGCCGCACCTGCAAGGTGATTGACGCGTGCCTGAAGTGCGCGCTTGACACCAATCAGGATTACGGTGTTTGGGGCGGTTTGAGCGAAGACGAACGTCGTGCGCTCAAGCGCCGTGCCATGCGTGCCCGCCGCTCCCAAGCCATGCAGATGCAGATCTGAAATTTTCAAAGATCCATCATTGCATACGCTCTGCGAATAAATAGCAACTTACAACGAAAATGTCCGGTTGACTTCCCCCTGGTCAACCGGACATTTTTCGTATCTTTCCTATCGTTCCTGCGCCGCACGCAGCTTCATATCGAGCACTACTCGGGTGCCACCGCCACGACGGGGCTCCCAACGGACCGTGCCTCCGAAATCGTTGTTGACGAACGTGCTGATGATCTGCGTTCCCAAACCGGATCCGGAGGAACGTGCCATACCATCATGCTCCTCATTGGCCAAGCCCGTGCCATCGTCTTCGACCACAACATTGAGTTGTTGCCACCGCGTCCCACGGAAATCGTGATATGACCTTCTTTGCGACCTTCGAAGCCATGTTCCACGGAATTGGTGATCAGCTCGGTCAGCACCAATGACAACGGCGTGGCATCCTGCGCCGGCATCATGCCGAATCTGCCGATGAAGTCGATGTCGATATGCTGGTCACGCATGGTGGCCAAATCCACCGCCATCTTCAACAGGCTGGAAATGACCTTGTCATAATCGACGATTTCATCGGCGGTCTGGCTCAAGCCTTCATGGACCATGGCGATGGTTTGTACACGACGCTGCGCCTCTTTCAGCTCTTTCTTGACCTCTTCGGACTTGGTCTTACGTGCCTGCAGTCGCAGCAATGCGGAAACCGCCTGAAGGTTGTTCTTGACGCGATGGTGGATTTCGGAAATCGTCGCATCCTTGGTCTGCAGTTCCTTTTCACGACGGCGAAGCTCAGTCACGTCGCGACATAGCACAACAGCGCCAACGCGGCCATTGGCATCCATCAACGGCAGCGAACGCATGGACACCGCGGACTTGTTGGCATCGAGTTCGGAATCGACGGCGGCTTTGCCACTGAGCACCAGAGGCAAGGTTTCCAGCACGGGATCGTTCTCGCGCAGCAATTTGGTGCCGATTTCGCTCAGATACTCCCCCTGCATGGTGCTGACCGATCCCAAACGTCGAAGCAGCTGATGGCATTCGGCGAAGCATATCGCACGATACCTTCGACGGTGAGCACGATGAAGCCGTCCGCCACACGCGCATTGTGACGCTGGTTCATAATCGGATTACGATATGGGAACTGACCGCGAGGAATCATCTCATACAGCTGCTTACCTGCGCTGATGCTTTCGGATTCGTAACGTCCGTTCGACTCCCGGGTGGCCATATTCGTCTCACGTACCACCAAGCCCAGCGTCTTGCCATTATGACGCACCGGCGCATACACATTGCACACCGTGGACTCGCCCACAGTGCGGAGCACCGTGGAACGGAACACCGATTCGGAAGCCATCGCGGCATCCAATTCAGCGCTCATTTCCTCCTCGACAACGTCGCCGACCACATCGTCGGCCCTCAGGCTCATCACCGTGGATGGACGACACTGTTCGGCAATAATGTATTTGCCCTCGCCATTTTGCAGAATGAGCAGCAGATCAGCAAAACTCAGGTCGGCGATCACCTGCCAGTCGGCGACCAGATGATGCAGCCATTCACGATCTTCGTCATCGAAATCGGGACGGGTCGTCAAGATATGTGAGAAATCAGCCATGCGCTCCATCATACGCATCACACCAGAGGTTTTGCACGACACGACGCATATTGCAGGAAAAGCAATATTGACATATCCATGAGTTACGGTAACGTAGGTTACGGTTCCGTAACTTACAGTGGAGGCACACAGATGGCGAAACCCACAGACGCAGAGATCGAGGAAAAACGAGCGATCATCGCCGAGGCACGCGAACAGGCCCTTCAAGCCAAGGCCGATATTATTCGCGTGAAGGCACGCAACAAGGCCGAGAACATCCGCAAGAAGGCCGACGGCAAGGCGAAAATGGCTATAGCCAAGGGCGAAGCTCGTGCCGCGAAAATAGAAGGCATCACTCCGGCGGAGATCGAACGTAAGATTCGTCTTGACGTGCATGGTCGCCCCAAGCCGGCGATGCGCGGCTGGATTCATGCCGTGGCCACTCCTCTGGCATTGGCGGCCGGCATCGTGCTGATCTGCCTGGCACACGGTACCGGTTTGAAGTGGGCCTGCGCCGTGTTCATGACGTGTTCGCTGATATTGTTCGGCAATTCCGCCTGCTACCATTTGGGCGATTGGTCGCCTCGCGTCACGGATGTGCTACGACGCATCGACCATATGAATATCTTCCTGCTGATCGCAGGCACTTATACGCCGGTCTCCTTTGCACTCGAACCGTTCTGGCGCAATTCAATCATCGCGGGCATGTGGATCTGCACTACCGTGGCGCTCATCATTCACGTCATCTGGATCAGCGCCCCACGCTGGCTATACGTGATTGTGTATATTATTTTCGGTGTTTCCGGAGTGGCATTCATGGGATTGTTCTGGATTTCGCCATATGCCGGTCCGGCGGTTGTGGTGCTGTTGGCCGCAGGCGGAGCCTGCTATATCGCCGGAGCCATCGTATACGCGCTACGTAAGCCCGATCCATGGCCGAAGGTGTTCGGCTTCCATGAGATTTTCCATTGCGGCACCGTTGCCGGTTACGCATGCCATATGGTGGCGATCTACATGGTGATCGTGCAGCTATGGCCGTAAGTTCAGATCATATCTGATTGCAGTTTGACGAAATATACGAAAAGGCTGGTTCATCCGTTGTATTCGATGAACAGCCTTGTATTTATATCGCTGGAATATCAGATTCAGCTTATGACGAACATCACTCAGGCGAGCGGCTTGGCTTCCTTGATGGTCACGGAAATCTCACGTCCGTTCGGAGCCGTATACGACACCGTGTCTCCCTCGTGAGCGCCGTTGATGCTGCGCCGATCGGGGATTCCGGGGCTGATGATGCTGTAGTCCGTGGCGATGGACAGGTCACGCGTGCCAAGCACGTAGACCATTTCACGTCCGTTGACATCCAGCGTCACCAAAGAACCGTCGCCGACTTCGCCGGCCTTGGGCGCGGTCAGAATCTTCGCGTTGCGCAGCTTGACGGTCAGTTCCTCGATGCGGCCCTGATTTACTCGCTGAGCCTCACGAGCGGCCTGATAGCCGCCGTTTTCGCTCAAATCGCCCTCGGCGCGTGCCGCGGAAACCTTGGAAAGGATTTCGTCGCGATACTCGCCTTCGCGCCAAGCGAGCTCTTCTTTCATCTTGTCATAAGCTTCCTGCGTTAGCAGAAGCGTTTTTTTCTTCGGCCATGTTGCCTCCTTGACCTTGGAAATTACTCTATGCCGCTTAGTTTCAGCGGGTGGAGATGATGTCGATCACGAACACCAGGGTGTCTTCGCCGCCGATGCCGGCCTGCGGAACGCCACGGGAACCATAGCCATACTCCGGCGGAATGGATACCACCGAAGCGGGAACCGACGTTGTGCCCCGGAACGGTCTGGTCCCAACCCTTGATGACCTGGCCGACACCGATGCCGAAGCTGGCCGGCTGGTGACGGTCGAAGCTGGAATCGAACGGGGTGTCTTTGCCCCAGACCACACCGTGATAGTTAACGGTGACGGTGTCGCCGCGGCGAACCATCGGGCCATTGCCTCTAGCAGCTCCACAACCTTCAGACCTGCCGGAGCGGTCTCGGACGGGAATTCGATGGTCGGGCGATCGCCGAACTCAACATTGACAACGGGCATTTGAGATGCATGGTGAACCTCCTTGAAAAGCACAATGCCACCTAGACTAGCACCAACCACCGCTAGCATTCAACGACATTGACCGCCAAACCACCTTTTGAGGTTTCTTTATACTTGGACATCATGTCTTCGCCCGTGTCTTTCATGGTTTTAATGGCTGATCGAGGGTCACGATATGCGTTCCATCTCCCAGCATGGCCATACGAACCGCGTTGATGGCAGTGTTCGCAGCCATGGCGTTGCGTTCGATGCATGGAATCTGTACCAAACCTCCCACGGGATCACAGGTCAGTCCCAGATTATGCTCGATGCCGATTTCCGCAGCGTTCTCCACTTGCTGTGGAGTACCGCCCATCACCGCGCACAAACCGGCCGCAGCCATCGAACATGCCGTACCGACTTCTCCCTGGCATCCGACTTCCGCACCGGAAATGGAGCATTGCGTTTAAACAGGTACCTACCGCGCTGCAGTGAGCAGGAAGGTAATAACACCCTCTTCGTTCGCATGGTCAACGAAATGCCAGTAATAGTGAAGCACTGCCGGAATGATTCCTGCAGCACCGTTGGTCGGTGCGGTGACGATTCGCCCACCGCCGGCGTTTTCCTCCGACACCGCCAAAGCGAACAAATCCACCCATGCCGCATCCGACGATTCGAGCACCGCATCCGCGCGTTTCTTGTCTCGCGCAAGCACATCACTGTTCGAGGCAAGCCTTGCATACATTTTCGGTGCCCTGCGGGGCGCATTCAAACCGCCGGGCAACACGGTCTGCGACGTATGGCATCCGTGCTGTACGCAACGACGCATCACCCGCCACACGTTATCCAGTTCGCTGCGAACCTGCACCGCCGACTGCATGGCCGTTTCGTTGGCCCACACAATGTCGGCGATACTCATATGTTGCTTCTCGCATAATGCAATGAGATCGTCGCATGACGTGAATGGATATGGCACATCCGAGCCGTCATCAAGTGAGGAATCACTCTGCTGATCGGCGAAAGACGTTCCGATCGGCGGACGCTCATGAATGCCGATCATCAGATCCTCGGCATTGCCTTGCCGTACGAAGCCTCCACCGATGGAATACCAGACCTGTTCGTCAACAAGATTGTTCTGCTGGTCAAATGCTTGGAAACGCATGCCATTAGGGTGCGCGGCCAAGCGATGCCACACGTCCATCACCACATCATGCGCATAGTCGAAATCGATGCGATGCTTACCGGCCAGCAGCAGTTCCCCACTCGACTCGCATTCATGACGAATGATGTTCACATGGTCCGTATCGACGTTGCGGCATGTTACCTTCCAGCCTGCCACAGTCGCGCGATCGGTACCGTGCCCCAAACCCGTCAACGCAAGAGATCCATACAGTACCGTACGCACGCGGCTCACACGGCCAAGCGTTCCCGTATGTTCAAGCGATTCGACAAATTTGCATGCCGCCACCATCGGACCAACAGTATGTGAGGAACTTGGTCCAACGCCTATCTTGAACATTTCGAGAATACTGAACATACCAATCGTCGCCTTGCTTCTCAGGTGCCTTGCTCAGGCTGCATACAATGCACGGAACATGAGAATCATAATGATCAAACCAATGATGGCGGCCGTAACTTCCACCACCAGCATGATAATGGCCGTGGTTTTACGATTGCCGAGTTTAACGTCAAGTAACTTGGCGAACAGGAAGGCGACGAAACCAAGAGCTGCGCCATTCAACGCAATCGCACCAATCTGGCCATTGGTGAGCACCCTCTCCCCCACCATGCAAGCACGGAATTGATGGTGGCGGAGAACACCAGCAGCTCCACGCACCGTAACCGATAAGTCCAACAATCGCATATGCGAACGGTCGAAACCGTTCACGCATTTTGATCGTAAACGATTCGGCGCACCACAGCAACGCAAAGCCCACAACGAAACGTGAACGCCACTGCCATGAACACCGCTTCCATAGCCCATGGAATCAATGCCAACGACGCCTTCAACAACGAGAAATACAGCGGAGAACAAGCCAGTTCGCCCACAGCCAAAACTCCTGCGACGATAATCGCTTGGGAGAGCATCAGCGGAATTCCCGTATCGGGCTGTTCGATTACTGGCTTGATATCTTTCGACGTCATACTTTTTCCGTTCCAGTCGCTACTTGGGGTTATCAATGCCGCCAGTGTAATAACGGATTGTTTCGTACGTGCTATCCAGCAATATTTCACAATGACCTCGACCATTAGCCGTCATCGCAGCCAGAAGACCTGAGATCGGACTACGAATGACAAGTCATCATTATTGAATAGCATACTGAGAGAGTATCTTCTGTTTGAGATTCATCGATTGTTGAACTAGTTGTTCATATGTGAGGCATCCAGACATATCTTCAACGGCGATTTTTTTAGGAGCAATTTCTGCATTACGTAGTATTTGAGACACAACGTCAAATTTCTTATTCATTTATCTAGCATTTCCTTTCGGATACATTAAAAAAAGCCCACAAACTGCAATAATGGACAAAGCCAGCCAATACATCCATGTTGCATGGAAAGCCGATGTGAGAAAAGGCACGAAAAATCCGCCACAAAATGATCCGATGGATTCACCAATGGCTGTCAGAATAAGACGACAATTGAGTATGTCGACAAGAGGCATGTTTTCTCCGGATTCCACCATGGCGACATTTGTCAACGGTGCGTACGTGCATTCCGCAGATGCAAATACCAGCAGAGCAGCAAATATGAACCATACCGATTGCATCAACGTTCCCGCTGCGAACAGCACAAAAGCGATGCCGTACAACCCTAGCTTAAGCCCATGCAATACGTTGATGTTTTTCCTGTATCCATGATGCGTACCACCAGCCTGCTGATGGGGAACTGCAAAACTATCCCAGCAATGGCATCCACAGTGAAGAACAGTCCACTCGGCAGCAGATCTGAAGAAAAACCATGAAATACGAGTGACATGCCAGAAAAAAGCTGCCCATTCATCACACTGCCAGTAACGACAATCAGCAATACCGGCAACATTCTTCGACTGCTCAATAATGTACCGATGGTGGAAAGAATCGAAGTTTTTTCCTCTGAAGGACTATCTGAAGTTCGTAGATAAACATGTCGCTCAAAACAAATTCCGGTGATAACGGATATGACGGCATATATCAGACAAATGATGATGAGAAAGTTGGCAAGACCAAGTCTGCACTGTACATAAGACGCTGTGATAGGACCAATAGCAGCTCCTAAGTTCGCAGACAAGGTTGCCAGCGAAAAGAATGATGCTTGCTCCTTGCTATCTGCAGTGGTTGCAATGATGTGCCCTCGAAGAGTGAAATTCACCAATGAAATGCCAACACCGAACAACATCAAGCCAAGCAAAGCAAATACAGGCGAAACCTGCAATAGCCATGCAAAAGATACTAGTCCCAGTACGATAATCGCCAAGCTGATCTGCATGAGCCATAGTGTTGATATTTTCTCAATCAACCGGCCTAAAAACAGTGTACTTCCCCGTGCTGCAGCCGATAGAACACCAAGCATCACACCCGACAAAACACTCGCTGAGCCGACACGCTGGGTGAGCATTATCGGAAGCATCGACAGTACCGCACTGTATGCAAGATTCGTTGTCAAATAGTCAATAGATAGAGACGCATATCTTCTGCTTCGCATAGATTGTTCGCCGTTCGCCACTCTCACAGCAGAGAAAACTAGCCCCTTGCACGACGATTGTCATGCGTTGTTCATCATGTGGACACCGGATTTTGAGTCAACATTAAGCTCATCTCAGCGCGAGATACAACAAAATCCAACCAGTATATTCTGATTGGGTCGCATGGTGCCGCCAGCGGGAATCGAACCCGCAATCCGAAGAGACCGATTTTAAGTCGGTTGCGTATACCAGTTTCGCCATGGCGGCAAGGCATCGAACAAGCCGACGCCCAAGTTATTATGCCACGTTAACGTTCGGCAAGCAATCGCGTGCCGTAATCCAACACAATGCCATCAAGCAAACCGTGCTCGCTGGCCATGAAGGAGTCGATATGCTGACCATGGTCGGCATAGGCCGCTTCGCTGACTTTGGCGAGCACACGATTCCACACCAGTGCACCGCCACCGACCACGTCAACACGACCCGGGTGAATGGTTTTGTAGGTCAGGCGCTCTTCGCGCGGCATCGTAAGGAACTTGTTATCAACCGCATAAGCGTCTTCCAGCGAGCAGCTGGCACCATCCACCGCGGAATGGTCGTATTCGGTCAATCCCATGGCCAGAGCGGTCATGGTAGTCACTGTGCCAGACACGCCGATGATAGTGCGGGTTTTGCCTGCAGGAACCGTTTTGAACGCTTCATCGATATGCTCGTCGATGTCGGCAATGGCCTCTTGAATCTGCGCTTCGGTAGGCGGATCGTTCTTCAAGTGGCGTTCGGTCATACGCACCGAGCCAATGTTCATGGAGAACGCGGCCTGCACCTGCGTGTTCGGATGGCTTACGCCATCGCCGCCAAGCACCAATTCCGTAGAGCCGCCACCCAAATCAACCACCAAATACGGAGCTTCGACGTCGCGACGAACCACGCTCGTGGCACCAAGGAAGCTTAGATCAGCCTCTTCCGTACCGGGAATGACTTCCGGACGCACGCCGAGGATCTGCTCGATAGTGTCTTCGAATTCCTCACGGTTCTCAGCATCACGAGTGGCCGAAGTGGCAACGAAACGAATGCCATCCACCGGATGCTCTTTCAGCACCTCGGCGAATTCGCGGGCAGCGGCGTAGGCACGTTCCAATGCCTCATCGGCGAAACGATGCGTCTTATCAACATCCTGACCGAGGCGAATCACACGAAGAATACGCGGAACAATATCTTCAACGCCGTCTTCGCTGACTCGGGAGACCTTCAGACGAATCGAGTTCGTACCGCAATCAATGCCGGCAACAGTAACGGATTTCATTGCTTCTTCTTTCTGTCTGAATATGGTTCAGTCTTCGTTTTCCACCGTGCAACGGCATACATTGGGGTCGAATTCATGACGAATCGCCTCCAATGCCATGTCTCCGATCGGATTGGCGCCCTCACCCATCACCAGCGTTTGCGCCAGCAAGGCGTGCAGACACTTGATGCGAACAGGCATGCCGCCGGCACTGGTGCCTTCGATATGCTCTTCGCTGTCTTCCATAGCAACGGCGATTTCATGCCGGAACGCCAAATACAGTTCGTGCGCACGCTCGTAGGCGGCTTTCAGATCGTCATCTTCAGCCAAAAGATCGTTGTACTCCTTCATCTTGCCTTCGGCTTCGATGTGGGAGATGGCTTTCACCGCTTCCGGGCCAGTCAAATAGCAAGTGGTAGGGAAAGGCACACCTCCCCGGCAGCAGCGGACGCGTGACCACAGCCAAAGGCCTGCCACACACGCAACGTGCTCCGACAGCCACCATGCCACGCGGGTAACGACCCAGCTGACGCTCGACCACAGCAATATCATGCTCGGTGGCAGGCTGGTCGAGAACCTTCTTCGCCAAGGTTTTGGCCTGTTCGCTGATTGTCATACCCTGTGTCACTCCTGCTGATCTCCTGATTGCTGTTGGTTGTTGTCTTGTGAAGTCTGCTGCTGGCCACCGGATTCCTGCTTGTTCCATTCGCATCCGATTCACCGGTTGACGTACTTTCGGACGTTTCCCTCGATTTCGATTTCACTTCGTCCGATTGGTCGGCTTGTTTGAACGAATACGCCATTTCCTTATACCAAGGCAGTACGGTTTTCTGCGATTCATCCGTCTTTTTTGCATCTTCTGTGGTTTCGCCGGTCACCGCTTCGGGATGTTCCACACGAATCGCCTGTTCTCCTGGAAATACGAATCCCAGACGATCCCTTGCCTGCGCTGTAACGTAAGCTTTGTCATCCCAACGCGCGATGTCGTTTTCCAGTTCCTGCTTTTGCGCTATCAGCGCAGCTTCCTGCTTCTTCAAGCCATTCAATTCAGCCATATTCAGCGCATAGGTATGGAACGTCGACGCCAGCTGGATGGATCCCAAAGCCACGATAAATACCGCCACAAAGAACGCGATGGGGCCAGCGCTGCCCCTTCTGGATGCTTTCTTGCGTGACTTTGAACTCATAGCAATGAAAATACCCGCCGCGTTCGACGAGGAACACGACGGGCACTCTACATCAGCGCATATTCGATGCGCTTACGCTCACTTGGCGATGTACTTCTTGCAGGCCTTGAAAGCGCTGTAGCCAGCATACTGAGCGGTGGAGCCGAGCTCCTCCTCGATCTCGAGCAGGCGGTTGTACTTGGCAATACGCTCGCCACGAGCCGGAGCACCGGTCTTGATCTGGCCGGTGTTCTTTGCCACAGCCAGGTCGGAGATGGTGGTGTCCGGGGTCTCGCCGGAACGGTGGGAAACCATGGAGGTGAAGCCGTTCTTGGTGGCCAGCTCGATGGCGTCGAGGGTCTCGGTGACGGTACCGATCTGGTTCAGCTTGACCAGCAGGGAGTTGGCGGCGCCGAGCTCGATGCCCTTAGCCAGACGTGCCGGTTGGTGACCAGCAGGTCGTCGCCGACGAACTGCAGACGATCGCCGAGCTTGGCGGTGATGGCAGCCCAGTCTTCCCAGCCTTCTTCCTGGAACGGATCCTCAATGGAGACGATCGGGTACTCGTTGATGAGGTTCTCGTAGAAGTCGAGCATGTAGCCGGCTTCACGATCGTCGCCTTCGAAGTGGTACTTGCCGGTCTCCTTGTTGTAGAACTCGGAGGAAGCCACGTCGAGGGAGATGCCGATCTGCTTGCCCGGCTCGTAGCCGGCGGCGGAGATGGCGTCCATGATGTAGTTCAGGGAGTCCTTGTTGGACTTCATCTTCGGAGCGAAGCCACCCTCGTCGCCGAGGCCAGTGGCCAGGCCTTCCTTCTTCAGGACGTTCTTCAGGGTGTGGTAGACCTCAACGCCTGCACGCAGAGCCTCGCTGTAGGTGTCGAAGCCGTACGGGAGATCATGTACTCCTGAATGTCGGTGGCGAAGTCAGCGTGAGCGCCACCGTTCATGATGTTCATGTTCGGAACCGGCAGGATGTGGCCGTTGGTGCCGCCGATGTAGCGGTACAGCGGCTGGCCCGCGGACTCAGCGGAGGCGTACAGAGCAGCCAGGGACACGCCGAGGATGGCGTTGGCGCCCAGACGACCCTTGTTCGGGGTGCCGTCGAGCTCGATCATGACCTCATCGAGAGCGCGCTGGTCGGAAGCATCCATGCCGATGACCTTCGGAGCGATCTCTTCGTTCACGGCCTTGACGGCATTGAGAACACCCTTGCCCTGATACACGGACTTGTCGCCATCGCGACGCTCCCAAGCCTCAGCTTCACCGGTGGAAGCACCGGACGGAACGAGGCCCAGGCCCTGAGCACCGTCTTCGGTGTCGAGAACGACCTCAACGGTCGGGTTGCCGCGGGAATCGAGAATCTGACGCGCGTAAACGCTTTCAATTACTGCCACAACTACTCCTTATAAACGTTAGGTTGTGATGACATTGCTAGAATAGTGCGTTTTGTGGACGTATGGCAAACTTATCCGACACGATTTGTGTGAACGCTCACACAAATCGTGTCGGATGCGTCTGGAACTTCACCTGCTATTTCCTTGGCGTTGGCTTCCAGTCAAGGTCATCCAGCAATTGGTTCGTCCAACCAACGATTTCATCAGAGCTCATTGGACCAGATCCCAGCGAACCTGCGAACGGCGCGGGAATCAGGTACGTTTTAGTCATCGGACGGTATTGAATGCCCTTGTAGATTCGGGCCATGCGCATTTGCACGGATTCTCGCGGCTCGAATTTGGCGACACGAACGTTACGGCCTTGCCCGATGATTTCGGTAATGCCAACTTCCTTGCCTTGAACCGAAGTCTCGCCACATCGAACAGCGCCTCGAAATCGACCGGAGCTTGCCGTAACGATCCGTAAGCTCATCACGCAACTCGTCAAGATCGGCTTCCGTACGAGCACCCGCCAACTTGCGGTAGGCTCCAATCGCAATTGTCGGAATCGATGTAGCTGACGGGAATGGACGCTTCGATCGGCAGATCGATGGTGACAGCAACCGATTCCGTACGTTCCGGCTCCTTGTACTGCTCGACGGCCTCGGACACCATGCGCACATACAGATCGAAACCAACACCCTCGATATGTCCGCTCTGCTCGTCGCCCAGCAGATTGCCGGTGCCACGCAGCTCAAGATCCTTCATCGCCACGTCAAAACCTGAGCCGAGCGCGGTGTTCTGCGCGATGGTGGCCAGTCGGTCATGCGACTGCTGGGTCATCGGCTTGGTCGGATCATATAGGAAGTACGCGTAGGCACGCTCACGGCCTCGCCCGACACGACCACGCAACTGATGAAGCTGGCTTAGGCCGAAACGGTCGGCATGATCGACGATCAACGTATTCGCATTGGAAATATCAAGACCGGTTTCGATGATGGTGGTGCATACGAGCACATCAATGTCGCGATGCCAGAAGTCTCGGATCACACCGTCAAGCTGCTTCTCCCCCATCTTGCCATGGGCGATGCCGACATGCGATTCCGGCACCAGCTCGTGAATCTTCGCGGCAACCGAAGCGATGTCTTGCACTCGGTTGTGCACGTAGAACACCTGGCCACCGCGCAACAGCTCACGTCTGACCGCAGCAGTGACCTGAGCATCCTCATACGCGCCAACGTAGGTAAGCACCGGCAAGCGGTCTTCAGGAGGCGTGGCCAACGTGGACATTTCACGAATGCCTGTAACGGCCATCTCCAGCGTTCGCGGAATCGGTGTTGCCGACAGACTCAGCACATCCACATTGGTACGCAACGCCTTCAACGTCTCTTTGTGTTCGACGCCGAAACGCTGCTCCTCATCGATGATGACCAGTCCCAGATCCTTGAATTTGACCTTCGGCCCGAGCAGTTTGTGCGTACCGATCACCACATCGACGGAACCGTCTTCAAGTCCCTTGATGGTGTCGTTGATCTCCTTGGTGGTTTGGAAACGCTCATCGCCCTTACTTCCACCGGAAAGCCTTCAAAACGTTCGGTGAACGTCTCGAAATGCTGTTGCACCAGCAATGTGGTCGGCACCAGCACAGCCACCTGTTTGGAATCCTGCACCGCCTTGAATGCGGCACGTACGGCGATTTCGGTTTTGCCGAATCCCACGTCTCCGCAAATCAGGCGATCCATCGGCACGGGCTTTTCCATATCGGATTTGACTTCGTCGATGGTGGTCAGCTGATCGGCGGTTTCTTGGTATGGGAAAGCGTCTTCCAGTTCTTTCTGCCAAGGGGTGTCTTTGCTGAAGGCATACCCCTGCATACGTTGACGTGCCGAATACAGTTTGACCAGATCTTCGGCGATTTCGTGCACATGCTTACGTGCTTTCGCTTGGTGGCAGCCCAGTCGGATCCGCCCAGTTTGTTGAGTTTTGGAGCGTCGGCACCGATGTATTTGCTGACTTGATCAAGCTGGTCGGTGGGGATGAACAGTTTGTCGGCAGGTGCGCCGCGCTTGCTGGATGCGTATTCGATGACCAGATACTCGCGTGTGGTCTGGTTGGCGCCCGCTCCGATGGTGCGTTGGCGCATTTCGAGGAACCGGCCGATGCCATGCTGCTCATGCACCACGTAATCGCCGGCTTTGAGCTCCATAAGGTCGATGGCCTTACGGCGACGTTTCGGTGTTTTTGCCTGTCCCGCGGCCGATGTACGTCCGGTCAGGTCCCGTTCGGTAAGCAGTGCGACTTTCGCGGCATTATCGACGAATCCGTCGATGGCACGCGATCTGATGCAGTCGAAGTTGGCGATTCCCGTTTCGTTGATGGCACGTTTGAGTCGAACAAGAGTGCCTTGCGCTCCTGCAGTGACGGTGACGGCATAGCCGGCATCAAGAAGACCTTCGATACCGGAAGCCGTCTTGGCCTCATCTCCGCGATATTCTCCAGGATTGGTGGCGTCGAGCTGAACGCGGCCTTCCCTACTGGAGTCCACACCGAAACTCGTAAGCTTCCATACGTCATGCCTAGAGAACACCAGTGAGGAAATCGTTTCCTCAAAATCGTAGAAATTCGCCTGATCGAATGTGATTGGAGCGCGGCACCATGACCGGATGCAGCAACATGCCAACTGGCTGCAAGGAATTCATTAGCCGTTTTGGCAAGATCGTCGGCAGCGCGACGCAATTTTTCCGGATCGGACAGCATCACCAACGCACGCTTGGGAAGCATGCCCTGCACCGGTTCCATATCATCGACCAATGCGGGAAGCAACGATTCCATGCCTTCGACAGGAATGGCGTTGGCAATGGATTCAAGCATGTCTTCGGCGTTTGGAATGGAGCCGATCAGGGATTTCGCACGCACGCGCACCTTTTCGGTCAGCTGCAGCTCACGGCATGGCGTGGCCCAGACCATCGGAATGTCACTGCCATACGTACGCTGGTCGGATGCATGGAATTCCTTGATGGTATCGATTTCGTCACCGAAGAATTCGATAGAACCGGATGCGGCAATGTTGGAGGAAACACGTCGATAATGCCGCCTCGCACTGCGAATTCACCACGATCCATCACCAAGTCGACTCGAGTATACGCATTCTCCACCAGTCGATGCGACGCCTCATCGAGCGCCAACTCCTCACCTTGGGAGAACACCAGCGCTCCACATCCCCCAAGCCCGCAACCACAGGCTGAATCAGGGAACGCACCGGCATGACGAGAATCCTGATGGGGCCAAACAGCTTGCTTCCCTCTTGAGTGCATCAGTCTGCGGAACACCGCCATACGGCTCGCCACGGTATCGGCGCGAGGCGAAAGACGTTCGTGCGGCAAGGTTCCCACGCTTCAAGCTGTGCCACATCGTTTGGATCGCCGGAATACCACGAACGAATCGCCTCAACCATTTCCTCGGCCTCGCGCCCGGAAGCCACCACAAGCACAACCGGTCGTGTTCCCGCTGCCCCGGCAGCGAGCGCCGGACGCAATCCTTCGGGAACGCCAACGGTGATGCTGGGGTCTATGTCGATTCCGGCACTTCGATCTCGTCGGAAATCAGCGCACGAAAATCCTCATCGGTTTCGAGTACGTCGAGAATGCCAGCCAGCGAACCTGACGTCGGCAGTTGCACCGGTTCAGCGGCCATTGAACTGCTCCTGAGCCTTGGCGAGGCCGTTGAAGATGATGGTTTCCGCCGCGTCGGCACCGTCGGCAAGGAATTCCGGAAGCTGCTTGCGCTGATCCGGACCGAATCCGCCCAGCACCCAATTCACCGTGTTGTCGTGGGCGTGGGCGCGCGTTGCGCATGACCGACTCCCATGCGCACTCGGGCATACTTTGGCGTTCCCAAGCACGATCAATTGATTTGATGCCGTTATGGCCGCCTGCGGAGCCGCCTGCCTTGACTTTGATACGTCCGAAATCAAGATCCATGTCGTCGTGAATCACCACAATATGGTCTGGTTCAATCTGATAGTAGGCACTGATGGAAGCCAACGCATTGCCTGACTCGTTCATGTAGGTGAGCGGCTTTGCCAGGAAGAATTTGACGTTACGGCAGACAGGTTCATCACGCCTTTGCCGAGCATGGCAAGCCCTTTATGGTCGGAAAAGTTGACCGACCAACGTTCGGCCAACAGATCGGCCGCCATAAATCCCATATTGTGACGGGTGCCTTCGTATTTGGATCCCGGATTGCCAAGTCCTGCGATCAACCAGAAATCAGATGCCATTGAAATCGTTCCATTCATTCATACATACGTTTGTGCGCGTTCATATTGCGTCACGTTGTCTCGTCTTGATAACCGCAAAGATTGTACTTACAGGTCGAGATACCAGTAACTCATGTCACGCATGGTGCCGGTGGAATCGGTGGCGGCAGTTGGCATGAGGCCAAACTGTGTAAAACCGAACCGTTTCATCAGTGCGATCGAACCGGCATTGTCTGCGAAAATAATGCCGCATGCCTTACGCATATTACGCTTTCGACATTCTTCAAGCAGTTTGGTGAGTGTGTATGTACCGACTCCCTGCCCTGCCATTGCGGATCGATATAATAGGCGAGATCGGTGACGCCGTCGTATCCTGCGCGATCGTAGAAAACGGAAAGCGCGCTGAATCCAATGATCTGCTTCTTTCCGTCATCATCTGCCGTTTCCGTGACGAACACCGCATACGGATCATGATGCGATTCAACCATGCTTTGCGCTGTTCGTATGTGCGTGGGGTTATGTCGGCGGATGATCCTCCTCGTATGACTGCGGCGTTGTAGATGTCGGTGATTGCTTGAATGTCGTCTTGCGTCGCAACGCGATAGGAATACTCGATCATGCTTTGAGCATACCGGTCATACGCAGAAGGCGGGAGACCGGTTCCCCATATGGAACCAGTCTCCCGCCTTATGCAAACAGCAATCGTACGGAACTTGTGCGGAAACTACTGCTCGAGTTCGAGCGCCTTGTTCAACGCTTCCTGAAGTTTCTTCTGCGCCTCGCCATAAGCGGACCAATCGCCCTTCTTCATGGCCGCGTCGGAATCCTTCATTGCCTGGGAAGCGTCGTTAAGCGCGCTCTTCAGACCGTTGCTCATCGTGCCGGAGCTACTACCGGTATTGCCGGAACTGCTGTCATTGCCCGAGTCTGTTCCAGATGACGAATCCGTGCCATCGGTTCCGGAAGAACCATCGGTGGAGGCATCGCCGTTGGTATCGGACGTATCAGTCTTGCCACTGGTCGAGCCGTCGACGTTTTCAGCATCGCCAGCGGATGCACCGGAGTTGCCGCCGAACACCTGATCGAGCGCTTCGTCCAACGTGTTGGCGAATCCGACCTGGTCGCCGAAGGCCACCAACACCTTCTTCAACAGCGGGAAACTGGTGGAACCGGAAGACTTGACGTACACCGGCTGCACGTACACCAATCCGCCGCCGAGCGGCAGTGTAAGCAGATTGCCTCGCTGCACATTGGTGGAACCGGATTCAAGCAAATTAAGTTCCTTCGACACGTCGGCCGACGCATTGAAGTTGTTCTGTGCCTGACCGGGGCCTGGCACATTGGAATCCTTCGGCAACTCCTGCAATCGAAGCGTGCCATAGTTCGCGCCGATCTTGCCTTTTTCGTGGCCGCATCGGAATCGACAGACAGGAATCCCGTCAAAATCTCTCGAGTTGACGTGCCTGCGGGAATATACGACGACGTCAACGAGAACACCGGTTCGTTGGATCCACCGGTCTGCAGCGTCAAATAGTACGGCGGCTGCAGAATGTCGCGTTCCTGAGCCTGCTGGGATTCGGTCGGATCGACCGGAGTCTGCCAGAAATCCTCACCGGAGAAGAACTGGCTGGCGCTCGACACATGTACTTGGTCAACAGTTCTCGCTGCACCTTGAACAGGCTTTCCGGGTAACGCAGGTGCTCATCAGATCGCCGGAAATCTCCGACAACTGGTGGTACTGGCCGGGGAAGATCTTCTGCCATGCCTTGATCACCGGATCGGATTCGTCCCACACGTACAGGTCCACGGAACCGTCATACGCATCGACGGTGGCCTTCACGGAGTTGCGAATGTAGTTGGCGTTCTTCGAAGCAGCTCACTCACCGTGGCCGAAGATTCCGTGGTGGAATCCTTGGAGGCTTCGCCAGATCGGTCATCTGCGAATACGGGTAGGCGTCAGACGTGGTGTAGCCATCGACGATCCACTTGACACGACCATCCACGACCGCCGGGTACACACGGCCGTCAAGCGTCAGGTATGGCGCGACCTTGGCCACACGCTCCTTCGGGGAACGATCGTAGAGGATCTGCGATTCGGAGTTCACACGGTTAGAGAACAGAATCTGGTCGGAGCCGAAACGGATGGCATACAGCAGTCGGGAGAAGATATTACCGATCTTCGGGCCGCCATTGCCACCGAACGTGTTGGTGGCGCCTTCGGAACCGGTCGGGTAATCGAACTCCCAAGACTGCGTACCTTCCGGAGCGCCCACGATCGAATATTCGGGAAGCGTTCGGCGAGAAGTAGATACGCGGCTCGTACTGTTCGGATTCGGTGAGCTTGCCTTGGGTTGGAATACCCGCCTCAAGAACTTCGGCTGGCCGTCGGCCGTCACCCTTGTTGCCGTAGGCGGCCACCACACCATAGCCGTGCGTGTATACGGTATGGTCGTTGACCCAGTTACGATTGTCAAGACCGGCAAGGTCAAGTTCTCGTGCTGCGATCACCGTATCTTGGCTCACACCGTCGACCTCATACTTGTCGACGGCAAGAGTATCGGCAAACGTGTAATACTGCTTGGATTGCTGCAGCTGCTTGAATGTCGGGGAAACGATCTGCGGATCGAGCAGTCTGATCTGCGCGGTCGATTCCGCGGAATCAGCCAACGCACCAGCCTCGCCTTCCGTAGTGGCTGATACTGTTCGGTCTTCACATTGTTCAGACCGTATGCTTCACGGGTGGCGTCGATATTACGTTGGATATAGGTAGATTCCATTTCCTGCGCGTTCGGATTCACACGGAAACGCTGCAGCAGCATCGGCCATGCCACGGTAAGCACCAAGCTCACCACAATGGCGGATGCGATGGCCACGGTCGGCACCTTCCACGCTTTAAGCGCTTCGGAAGCACGCACCGCAATCGGAGCCTGGCCTTCCAACGCATGCGACTTCATGATCCACACGCCGAGAATCACACCGAGAATGACGGTGATGGCAGCCATGATGAAGGTGACGGGAATCGTGGCGTTGACCGTGGTATACGTGGCACCGGTGATGCGGCTACCCTCCTGCGTGAGGTGGGAGAACACGCCAAGCACCTGATTTCGTCGCCCATGCGAACATGTTGAGCATCAGCCAGATGCCGATCTGTCTACGCGCACGCTTGGTGATGTGGAACAGTCCACGACCATGCACTGGCATGGTGATTCGGATGCCGCCCATCATACATGCGTGACGATGGAGAAGATGATGCCGGCAAGCAGCAGCAACGACACTGCGACATGATCAGCTTCAAGCCAGGCAATACGAACACATAGAAACCATTGTCGATGCCGAATTGCGGGTCGGTGGTGCCGAAACTCTGCGCGTTGAACATCAGCAGGATTTCAGACCAATTCGCATTAAACTGCGATCCGAACATCAAGCCGACGATCAATGAAATCACCACAGCCACACGACGTGCACTCTTTGAGCTCACGCCCTTGCCCACTTCGATGGTGTCGCCGTTAATACGAATCGTGGAACCATCGGCTGCATCGGGGCGAGCCAGATCGCCAGCGACGCGGACAGGAATCCGACCGCGGCGATCAGCAGCGCATACGCCACCCACAGGCCTACCCTGGTACCCAACTGCGTCCAAATCACGCTTTGGAAGCCAAGCTGCGCATACCACATGACGTCGGTGATGAACTGCGCCAAGCCAAAGAACAGGCCGATGATGATGGCAAGCGCCAGCACCACACCGATTAGAATCTTGTTGCCGTTCGACGATTTGCGCGGACGGTTCGGCTGGCGTGTGATACGCGGACCGGACGGACCTCTTGGAGGCATGTTCGCCGAAGACCGGGCGGTGTTATCACCATCGGTTTCGACATTGAGAATGATGGGATCATCGTTGCCGGATTTATTGGCACGCTGCCCTTGGGAGCGGTTCGGACCGCTTTCTGGGTCGAACATGGGACCAAACATATCAAAAAAAGACATGCTAATAGCCTATCGACAGGCACGGAACGGCTTTATGCCGCTAGCCTAATGTTTACGCAATTCACGAACACGAATCCACCCGTTCTTTTCTTATGCGATCGTATTCGCCATCACCGGCATGTGATAGATAATGACACTATGAGGAGAGTTCACGTTCATTTCGCTCGTTGTGCTGCCGCACTGTGCGCCATCGCACTGCCGCTATCGTTCGCTGGGTGTTCATCCAGCGCGAGTTTGAATGCTGGCTCCAACCAATCCGAGCAATCCAATTCGCAGCAGTCCGATGCATCACATGATGCGCTTGACAAATCCAACGTGCCAAGCGTGGTGGACGACTCGCCGCATGGCAGAGCTGTGGCTGCAGTCAATGCCATGAGTCTTGCAGAGCGCGTCGGTCAGCTCGTCATGGCACCCCTGTATGCGGGATCCGATCCTTCCTCGTTACAGGATCTCATTGTGAACCAGCATGTCGGTTCGGTGCTAATCATCGGCAACTGGAATTCGGGAACGGCCGGTGTCGCCGCAGCCACATCCGCATTGCAATCGTATGCGCCGGCCAATAATCAGCTGTTGATGACCACCGATCAGGAAGGTGGTTTGGTGCAGCATCTTCAAGGCGCTGGTTTCGACCAGATGCCTTCCGCCACCAATCAGGGTTCAATGTCGACCAACCAGCTACGGCAATCGGCTGCCGTATGGGGTTCCCAACTCAAGTCGGCCGGCATCAATGTTGATTTGGCGCCGGTGGTGGGCACGGTAACGGTAGATAGGGCTTCCAATGGCCCGATCGGCGCACTGTATCGTGATTTTGGTCTTGATGCGGACGGCAATGCCGACCATGCCAAGGCGTTCATTCAGGGCATGGCGGATTCGGGTGTAGGCAGCGCCATCAAGCACTATCCTGGTTTGGGTTCGGTGACGGGCAACACCGATTTCACCGCCGACGCATTCTTGATACCACCACCACGTTGGACGGTGCGGAAATCGGCGCGTTCAACAGTACGTTGGAGGCGAACCCTTCCATGGTGATGATGTCGCTTGCCACCTATCAGGCTATTGATCCGAATAATCCCGCCGTGTTCTCCAACGCTTTGGTAACGGATTATTTGCGCAATACGGTCGGATTCCAAGGTGTCATCACTTCGGATTCTTTGTCCGCCACTGCGTTGGGTGGCATTCAGCCAAGTGATTTGGGGGTGCGATTGGTTGAGGCCGGCGGTGATCTTGCCTGCATTGGCGCTTCCGATTATGTTCAGCAGGTTTTGGATGGTTTGAATGCAAAAGCCGCGGCCGATTCCGCTTTTGCAGACAAAGTAACGCAGTCCGCGATTCGTGTGATGACATTGAAATACAGCATGGGACTCGCTTCTTGATTGCGAAATATTGATTGCGGAACATGCAATCGAATATCTTCGGTATAGGAATAATCGCAAGCAAGCAACATAAATATAAGAACAACAATCCCCGTCTTCCGAAATGAAAGACGGGGATTGTTTATGCATGGCCGTTAGTTTCAGCAACAGCAACTGGTGTTGGGATGCTTGCGATCGTATTCCTCTCGCATGCGCCAGTATTCGCGTTCGGTCAGCGGGGTTTCGCAGGGATGTTCGCTTGCGAAATGCTCCAGATAGTGGTCGTATTTCGCTTCTCGCTGAATTCGCGCACATACCAGACGAATCCGCCTTGGCTTTCAATAATGCGGACCAGATTCGTCTGACCATGGTGGTGAATCCCTGCATCAGGCTGCGGCCTGTTCCTTCTGCGCCAGCTCATAGCTCTTGGCCGCGTATTCGCGCTGCACCTTCTTTTCGAGCTTGGTGGCGATCAGGCTGGACGGTGCGAACCATTCGGATTCCACGAACGGCTCCTCAGACGTGGTTTCCACACCGAACTTGCCCTTGGCAAGAATCTTCACGGTCTGGTAGATGCCGACGACCAGGAAGACTCCCATCATGACCATGAAGAACACGGAGAGCACGCCGTCAAGGTACGCATTGGAGAGTGCGGCCTTGGCGTTGACCAACGCTTCGCCTTCCAAAGTGCCACCATCGATCAGCGTCTGATACTTGGAAGCGGTGGCGAAGTAACTGATCGGTCCGACGATCTTCTGGAAGTCGGCGGTGAAGGTCACGGCCACATCCCAAACGAGAGGAACAACAGGAATCCACAGGTACTTCTTATAGCCAAGCTTGGCCACGCAAACGGTGACCAACATGAAGCATGCGGCGGCAAGCAGCTGGTTGGAAATACCGAAAATAGGCATCATGGCGTTGATACCACCATTCGTATCGCACACGCGACCCACAGCAGGCCACCCCACAGGGCGGTTGCGATCAGTGTGGTGATGATGTTGCCCGGTTTCCACGTCGGATCAGCGAACTTCTTCAGCTTGCGCACGTTGCCCAGCAACTCACCAATCTGGTAACGGGCCACGCGGGTGCGTTGTCAACGGTGGTGAGGATGAACAACGCTTCGAACATGATGGCGAAGTGGTACCAGAAGGCCATGGAGTCATGACCGCCGAGGTAGGACTTGAGGAAGTCGGCCATACCCATAGCGAACGTGGTGGCGCCGCCGGTGCGGGAAACGATGGTGTTCTCGCCAATGTCGGAAGCGGCCTGCTTCAAAGCGTCGGCACCTTCATAGGTCTTGGCATTGCCGTTCTCGTCGACAGAATCCCAAGTGACCTTCATCTGGTTGCCTTCAATGTCGGAAACCTTCATCGATCCACGGCTTGACCGCGGCCTCAGCCTGCTCGTCAGGAGTGGAAGTGGCGGTCAGGGTCACGCCGGAAGCGGTGGAGATCTGCGAGGCGGACATGTTCGTGGAAAAGTAGACGCCCTGGGAAATGGTGATGGCCGCAATCAGTGCGATCACGGCGGTGAAGGATTCAACAGCATGGAGCCGTAGCCGATCATGCGGATCTGGTTTTCCTTCTCCACAGCCTTCGGGGTCAGGCCGGAGCTCACTGCGCCGTGGAAGCCGGAAAGAGCGCCGCACGCGATGGTGATGAACAGGAACGGGAACAGGTCGCCTGCGAAGGTCGGTCCCGTGGAGGTGGACGCGAATTCAGTCAGAGCCGGCATCTGCACGGACGGATTGGCGATGAGAATGCCAAGCACGAGCAGCACAAGCGTGCCGATCTTCATCAGCGTGGACAGGTAGTCACGCGGGG
>ENA-OQAN01000156-OQAN01000156.1-human-gut-metagenome-genome-assembly--contig:-NODE-156-length-36739-cov-2.624140_pt1 | contig 36739 bp, 44 predicted proteins | sample MGYA00242735_ERZ504527 | MGnify/ENA primary metagenome ERZ504527 (study PRJEB26092, sample SAMD00036230) | human gut metagenome | host: Homo sapiens | study: EMG produced TPA metagenomics assembly of... | reverse complement strand
CAAAAATAACAAGAAAAAAAATATATAAAAAAAAGACCAGAACGCACATCCAAACAGACATACGTCCAGCCATTTTAATTACAAATTTACAATTGCCCCGAAGAGCTCAATCCAGCTCTTCATCCACATACTTCTGAATGTTAGAAGCATTCACATACTTCTTAACCTGTGCCCCGTCAGTGATCACAAGTGTAGGCGCCTGACGGATCCCATACTGCTTGACAAGCTCGGGATTCTGCTCAGCATCGATGATCTCCAGTTCTTCGCCTTCCAGCATTTTCTTTGCCATACGGCAGTTCGGACAAGTGCTGGTCGTAAAAAGATATTTATGAGATTCCACAGGCTGGATCTCCACCTCGTCACCCTTCATGGTCATCACACTGGTATGGACCTTTTTCAGCTGGGAATGGGTAATATCATAGAGGGTACGGTTCTTGTACTCCTGGGTCTTACCATCGTTCCAGTTCTGTACAGGACGGTAATATCCTGTGATACGGCTGTAAACCTCAGCCTTCTTTCCACATTTCGGGCAGGTGAAATGCTCGCCGCTGATGTAGCCATGCTCCTGACATACGGAATAGGTCGGTGAGATGGTGTAATAGGGCAGGCGATAATTCTCTGCGATCTTACGTACCAGCGCTGCCGCTGCCTTCCAGTCCGGAAGTTTCTCCCCAAGGAATGCATGGAATACGGTTCCTGAAGTATACAGAGTCTGCAGATCGTCCTGAATATCCAGTGCGTCAAAAATATCCGCAGTGTAATCAACCGGCAGATGAGAGCTGTTTGTGTAATACGGAGTGTCGCCCTCTTTTCCCGCTGTTTTGATATCCGGATAACGGCTTCTGTCGTGTTTGGCAAGACGGTATGCAGTGGACTCTGCCGGTGTTGCCTCCAGATTGAAAAGCTCTCCCGGATACTGCTCCTGATAGTCTGAAAGACGGCTTCTCATATGCTCCAGAACCTCTTTTGTAAACTTCTGGGTTTCCGGATCTGTCATGTCTTTTTTCAGCCAGCAGGCATTTAAGCCCGCTTCGTTCATTCCCACAAGACCGATGGTGGAAAAATGATTGTCAAAGCTTCCAAGATATCTCTTCGTGTACGGATACAGTCCCTCTTCCAGAAGCCTGCTGATCACATCTCTCTTGATGTGAAGAGATCTTGCGGAGATATCCATCATGTGGTCCAGGCGCTGATAAAATTCCTTCGGCGTTCTGGAAAGGTATGCGATACGCGGCATATTGATGGTAACAACGCCTACAGAGCCTGTGCTCTCACCGGAGCCAAAGAATCCACCACTCTTTTTGCGGAGCTCACGGAGATCCAGACGGAGGCGGCAGCACATGCTGCGGATGTCGCTTGGCTTCATATCACTGTTGATATAATTGGAAAAATACGGAGTACCGTACTTGGAAGTCATCTCAAAGAGAAGACGGTTGTTCTCGGTATCAGACCAGTCGAATTCCTTTGTGATGGAGTAGGTCGGGATCGGATACTGGAATCCACGTCCGTTGGCATCTCCCTCAATCATGGTCTCGATAAATGCCTTATTGACCATATCCATTTCTTTCTTACAGTCTTTGTATTTGAAATCCATGTCCTTGCCGCCTACGATAGCCGGAAGCTCTGCAAGGTCGTCCGGAACGGTCCAGTCCAGTGTAATGTTGGAAAATGGTGCCTGAGTGCCCCAGCGGCTTGGAGTATTTACGCCATATACAAAGGACTCAATGCATTTCTTAACCTCCGGATAGGAAAGGTTGTCTGCCTTTACAAAAGGTGCCAGATAAGTATCAAAGGATGAAAATGCCTGTGCGCCCGCCCATTCGTTCTGCATGATACCCAGGAAATTCACCATCTGGTTGCAGAGTACACTTAAATGCTTTGCAGGTGCAGAAGTGATCTTACCCTCAATACCACCAAGTCCCTCTCGGATCAGCTGCTTCAGGGACCAGCCTGCACAGTAACCGGTCAGCATGGACAGATCATGGATATGGATATCTGCATTTCTGTGTGCATCTGCGATCTCGTTGTCGTAGATCTCAGACAGCCAGTAGTTTGCGGTAACTGCTCCGGAGTTGCTTAAGATCAGACCTCCTACAGAATAAGTAACCGTTGAGTTCTCCTTTACACGCCAGTCCTCAACCTTTACATAGCTGTTTACGATTTCTTTATAGTCAAGGATGGTGGATTTCATATTGCGGATCTTCTCACGCTGCTTACGATAAAGGATATACGCCTTGGCAACATCAGAATATCCGGCCTGGATCAGTACGTTCTCCACACTGTCCTGGATATCCTCAACAGAAATCCGGTTGTTCTCGATCTTATTCTGAAAATCCGCTGTAACACGAAGTCCCAGAAGATCGATCATATCCGAACTGTAATTCTTACCTTTGGCATCAAATGCCTTATCAATTGCCGCAGTGATCTTCCCCATTTTAAATTCGTCTAATTCACCGTCTCTTTTTACTACCTGAAACATAAGAAAATGCCTCCCTCATGCATTTATTTATAAGCGGATATTTCATTCCGCCTCACTTGCCTGCTTACGAACACACTCCGTTTCACGATCTGTGTTCAAAGCGCTGTAGCTTATTGTATCAGACACGCCTCTTTGCGTCAACATAAAAAGCACCATATATAGTGCCCGTTTTGTTCACGGTACTATATATGGTACTGAGTAGATATTTTAACATTATGTGACTTTCGGATAGATTTCCCGCGGAACTCTTGCTTTTACAGCAATCCCTCCTTCGGTATACTCTTCCGAAAGAAGCTGTCCATACTCACGGATCAGCTGGATCTGACCGGCCTCCGAATAAGGAAAAAGCCGTTCCATATAAATCTGTCCTTCTGCCAGTATCTCAGAAAGAAGCTGCTTAAATTCCTCAAGCCCCTCTCCTGTCCGTGCGGAAATCTTCAGCGTATGGTCTGCTCGGAGATCCCGAAAGCTCTCCCCGGAAACACGGTCCTGCTTGTTAAAAAGTGTGATCGTCTTTTTTCCCAGAGCACCAAGCTCTTTCAGGGTTTCATATACGATATGCATCTGTATCTCCGCCTGAGGATTGGATGCATCTACCACATGAATGATATAATCCGCATATTTGGCTTCCTCCAGAGTACTCTTGAAGGCTTCCACCAGATTGTGGGGAAGCTTGCGGATAAAGCCTACGGTATCCGTAAGAAGAAGCTGCTGTCCGTCATCCAGTGTCAGAAGACGGGTAGTCGGATCCAGTGTGGCAAACAGCTTATCCTCCGAAAGCACCGAAGCGCCTGTCAGTGTATTCAGAAGCGTGGACTTTCCTGCATTGGTATAGCCGACAATGGCTGCTGTCTTCAGATTTCCCACAGCTCTTCTGGAACGGATCAGCTCTCTGTGCTTTTCTACCTGGGAAAGCTCCTGCTTCAGTGCGGATATCCTGTTCCGGATCAGACGACGGTCTGTCTCCAGCTTTTTCTCACCAGGGCCTCTGGTTCCGATTCCTCCTCCAAGTCGCGAAAGAGAAGAACGTAGTCCCACAAGACGTGCAGACCGGTAACGAAGCTGTGCAAGCTCTACCTGGATCTTGCCTTCACTTGTGACGGCACGCTTCGCAAAAATGTCAAGGATCAGCAGGGTACGATCCATAACCTTGCACTCCAGCTCCCGCTCCAGATTATTCATCTGGGCAGGAGAAAGCTCATCGTCACAGATCACACCATTGGCATCCAGGGCATAGAGAAGACCTTTTACCTCTTCGATCTTGCCCTTTCCGATATAGGTGCCCGGATGTACGGCCTCACGATTCTGAATGATCCTTCCTGCAACCGCCGCACCTGCCGTAGCCGCAAGTTCTCCAAGCTCATCCAGGGATTCCTCCATGTCATCCCCCCGATCTGCCTGGACACCGATCAGGATAACCCTGTCCTGTATTTCCTCAAAATATTCCATATCAGCCTCCGAAGACGTTCTGGTTTTCAGGAAAGCCCGCTCTTTTTTTGCAGCGGAATCTTCAGGGAACATCTCAATATATTCCTGGACCTTGGTCAGTGCAGTAGCAAAATCCAGCTTTTTTTCATAGGCTACGATCTCATTGAACAGAAGACTCTGCATCTCGTCTGTGGTAGCTGTCGGAAGACCTTTTGTGATGTTATCAAGAGCGGAATCATAATCTCCGCTTCGGATATCGCACAGTGCCAGACCATTATAGCCCTTGGCGGAATCACCCACTGCGGAAATATACTGCTTGTACATTGCCTGAGCATTTTCCACGTCATCCTGGGCCAGATATACCATTCCCAGAAGAAGCAATGCTTCCGTATTATCCTTCTTGTTTGCTTCCAGAAGCTCTTTTTTTGCGTTGCTGTAGTCTTCCATATAATAGTAGACACGGCCTCTGTCACAGTGGTCCTGGGCATCCTTGGCCTCAGAAGAAAGAGCAGCTTCCAGATATCTGGTTCCGTCCGCTTCCATATCCTTGTCCAGATATGCCTCATAGATCTCGATCGCCATATCATAGGTGGAATCTTCTCCATAGGCCTGTTTGAAGTTAGATGCGGCTTCTTCGTAGGAATCCATGGCAAGGGCAACCTTTCCGGTGAGAAAATAACTGCCTGCATCCATGGAAAAATCTTCTCCAAGTGTCTGGCAGTCTGCATGGCATCCTCGTATTTTCCAGACTTCAGCTCTGCAGTAGCCCGGTAGGACAGGATATCCTTACGAAGGCTTTTGCTTACTTTATCGCAGTTCAGAGCTTCCGTGAAGCTATTCACCGCATCCTCATATTTGCCAAGACGCAGGCTTGCGATACCTGCCCCGCGATAGGACTGTGCCAGCTTCACTCCGTTCTGGATCGAGCTCTGGTACTCCTCCAGGGCATACTTGTAGCTTCCCTGGGAAAGATCCTTTCCGGCCTGTTCATATATTTTTGTTTTTTCACTGCCGCAGCCGCCCAGAAGCAAGGCTCCTGTAACGGCTGCAAGAATCAATACGGTCTTTGTTTTTTTCATGGAATTCCTTATTCTACAACAAGCCCTTCGGCTTCCATCACATCAACAACACTATCTACATATTTATGGCAGAGATCATCCGTTCCCGCTTCTACCATAACACGGATCAGCGGCTCTGTACCACTCTCACGTACCAGGATACGTCCGTCATCACCAAGTGCCTCTGCGGCTGCCTCAATGGCTGCTTTTACCTTTTCGTTCTCCAGTGCTGTTTTCTTGTCGGAAACACGCACATTCCGGAGAAGCTGCGGATAAACCTTCATCTCCTTTGCAAGGTCGCAGAGTGTAGCCTTCTGATCTACACATGCCTCCATGATCATAAGAGAAGTCAGGATCCCGTCACCGGTAGCGGAATAGCGGCTAAAGATGATATGTCCGGACTGTTCACCACCGATACTGTAATTGTTTTCCATCATGTTCTCGGCAACGTATTTGTCACCAACTGCAGTCTGCTCATAGTCGATGCCTTCACGCTCCAGAGACTTGTAAAGACCAAGATTGGACATAACGGTTGTTACAACTGTATTTCCGTTGAGCTGGCCTTTCTCTCTTAAATATTTGCCGCACACATACATGATCTTATCACCGTCAATGATGTTTCCGCGGTGGTCTACGGCGATACAGCGGTCTGCGTCACCATCGTATGCAAAACCGATATCCAGACCTTTATCTACCACGAACTGTCTCAGAACTTCAATGTGTGTGGAACCGCAGCCACGGTTGATGTTGGTTCCGTTTGGCTCATTGTTGATCACATAGGTTTTTGCACGAAGTGCGTCAAAAACGCTCTTGGCAATGGCGGATGAGCTTCCGTTGGAGCAATCCAGCCCAACCTTGATATTTTTGAAATCATGGCATGGGATAGAGATCAGATGTCCGATATAACGGTTTCTTCCGGATGCAAAATCCACAGTACAGCCGATATCTTCTCCGGTTGCCAGCGGAAGCTCCTCGATCTCGCCGTCCAGATATGCCTCGATACGTGCTTCAATATCTGCGGAAATCTTCTGTCCGTTCTCATTAAGGACCTTGATCCCATTATCATTAAACGGATTATGGCTTGCGGAAATCATGATACCGCAGTCAAAATCTTCTGTACGTACCACATAGGATACACTTGGAGTTGTGGTCACATGAAGCAGATAGGCATCTGCTCCGGATGCGGTAAGTCCTGCCGCAAGGGCATACTCAAACATGTAACTGCTTCTTCTTGTATCCTTGCCGATCACGATCTTCGCCTTGTGATCTCTGCCGTAATACCAGCCGAGATAACGTCCCACACGAAATGCATGATCTGCTGTAAGTTTTACATTTGCTTCACCACGAAACCATCTGTTCCGAAATATTTACCCATAATGTTCTCCTTTATTACTGATACAGTCCTTCCGGATAAACGCCGTCATCTGTAAGTTTTTTGAATGCAGCCTGTACAGATGCCTTATCCTCCTGATAGGTAACACCGAACCACTCGTCCTTTGTCTCAAGAACATCTACCGCTGCTTTTCCGGAATGGATCAGCTGGTCGATAAGCTCAGGAAGAAGATACTCTTTTTTGATGTCTCCCTCTTTGATCCCGCCAAGGAACTCAACGAAGCCTTTCTCAAGGATCTCCATAAATTCCGGTGTCAGTCCCCACATATTCATGGAAACAAGGCTCTTTGTATCCAGTGTTTCTGCTGTACCATCGTCATTTCTTGTCTCTGCGCCGTCTGCTGTCTTGAAGATGTTATGTGTCTCTGTAACGCCCACAAGCTTGCCGCCCTCAATATGGCACACTCCTCTTGTGACGCTTCCGTTGTCACTTAATGTATTTCCAAGGCGGAAACCTGCCATGCAGATGTGCATCGGGCCATCCTGCGGATGATCCTGTACCAGGTAGTCATGCACCTTTACGTAGGCTTCTTTTCCGTAGTAGTCATCTGCATTGATCACAGCGAATGGCTCGGAAAGGACTTTCTTTGCTGCCAGTACAGCGTGTCCGGTTCCCCATGGCTTGGTACGGTCCGCCGGTTTTGTAAAATTACCCGGAAGATCGTCGATCTCCTGGAATGCATAAGCAACTTCTGTAATGTTGGAAATACGGTCTCCGATCACTTTTTTGAATTCATCTTCAAGGTCTTTGCGAATGATAAATACGACCTTGTTGAATCCTGCCTCCAGTGCATCATGGATGGAATAGTCCATAATGATCTCGCCCTTCGGGCCTACCGGTGCAAGCTGCTTGATTCCTTTTCCAAAACGGCTGCCGATACCGGCTGCATGATCACCAGTGCTGTCTTTTTCATTTTCGTTTCCTCCTGATTTATTATAATTTTTTGAACTCTGTAGCTGTAATCAGCGCTTACTCCTGTTCATTCAGCTTTGTCAGCTTTACTGCCTGGTCTGCTGCGATCAGACTGTCAATGATCTCATCCAGATCTCCGTTAAGGATATTCTCAAGACGATGAAGGGTAAGCTTGATCCTGTGGTCTGTTACACGTCCCTGAGGGAAGTTGTAGGTACGGATCTTCTCGGAGCGGTCACCTGTACCGATCTGGCTTCTCCTTGCCTCTGCCTCAGCGTCATGCTGCTTGGCAAGCTCCATCTCATACAGACGGGAACGGAGCACACGAAGTGCTTTATCCTTGTTCTTAAGCTGAGACTTCTCATCCTGGCAGGAAATCACGATTCCTGTAGGGATATGAGTAAGACGTACTGCGGAGTCTGTGGTGTTGACACACTGTCCACCGTTTCCGGATGCACGGAACACATCGAATTTACACTCATTGAGATCCAGATGGAAATCAATTTCTTCCGCCTCCGGCATGATCGCTACCGTACATGTAGAGGTATGGATCCTTCCGCCGGACTCTGTCTCCGGTACTCGCTGTACACGGTGAACACCGCTTTCGTATTTCAGTCTGGAATATGCACCCTCACCCTTGATCATGAAGGTAACCTCCTTAAAGCCGCCGATGCCGTTCTCATTGAGGCTGAGCATCTCGGTTTTCCAGCGACGGGACTCCGCGTATTTCACATACATACGATAAATCTCTGCTGCAAAAAGTGCTGCCTCATCACCGCCTGCACCTCCACGGATCTCAACGATAACGTTCTTGCTGTCGTTAGGGCCTTCGGAAGAAGAAGGATCTTCAGCTCATGCTCCAGCTCCTCCACTCTCTTTTTTGCATCGGAAAGCTCTTCCTTCAGCATTTCACGCATCTCTTCGTCCTTCTCGCTCTCCAGCATGGAAAGACTGTCCTCGATGGTTTCCTTATTTTTCTTATATTCTTTATATGCGTCAACGATTGGCTGCAGGTCGCTCTGCTCCTTCATCAGCTTCTGAAAATGTGCCGGATCGTCGGTTACTCCCGGTTCTCCCAGCTCATTGAGAAGCTCTTCAAAACGTACCAGCAGATCATCCAGTTTATCAAACATGTATTTCCTCCTGTTTCTGTCCAAGCACCACACGGTCAAGGCCCGGCAGATCCTTTACGATCTGAACCCCGGTAAAACCGGCTGCTTTCATCATTGTACTGACCGCCTCCCCCTGGGTGCAGCCGATCTCATACAGAAGCCATCCGCCTGGTTTCAGGTACCTTCCGGCCTCTGCTGTGATCTTTCTGTAAAAATAAAGCCCGTCTTCCATTCCGTCAAGGGCCTTCCTCGGATCATGAAGGCGGACTTCTTCCATCAGTGTTTCAATTTCTTCTGTTGCGATATAAGGCGGGTTTGAAATAAGGATATCATATTTCCCACTATCTTTTCCACCTTTTTCACAAAAATACGGTGCTGAGAACAGATCGCTTTCCACAAAATCCGCCCGGTTCTCCACCTTTAGAATACCTGCATTCTTTTTTGCCACTTCCAGTGCTTCCGGTGAAACATCCACACCGGTCCCACAGGCATCCTGCCGTTCCAGAAGAAGGCTGAGCAGGATGCAGCCGGAGCCGGTACACATATCCAGGATCTCCGGTTTTTCCACATCCCCAAGGTGTTTCAATGCCTCTTCCACCAGAGTCTCCGTATCCTGTCTCGGGATCAGCACGTTTTCGTTTACATAAAACTCATAGCCCATAAAAAAGCCTGATGAGTCAGCTGCTGTACAGGAATATGTCCTGCCCGCCTGTCGATCAGCGTAAGATACTCTGCTGCGGTCTCATCAGACACCGGTTCATCTCCATGCGCAAAATAATATGCCCGATTCTTTCCGGTCTTAAATTCCAGAAGGAGCCAGGCATCCAGCCCGGCTTCTTCCAATCCGTTATCTTTCAGTATTGTTGTTCCTTTTTTCAGAAGGGACTCAAGAGTCTGCATTTTCTGTCTCCTCTGTCTCATATGGAATGTCCAGGTCAAATTCCTCTTTCAGATAAGCTCTCCAATCAAAAACAGCCTCAACTGCTTTAATGGCTACCTCTGCCATATCTGCAGCAGGCTCCTTTGTGGTGAATTTCTGCATGGCAAGACCTGGTTTACTCATAATGTCCGCAAATTTACTGTCTGTTCTTCCTGCCCACTGGATGATCTCAAAGGAAATCCCCGCAACTACCGGCACCATGAGAAGTCTTCCCAGCAGTCTCACCCAGTAAAACGGCACCGCCACAAACACAAAATGCAGCACAATACTTACCAGCATGACCAGAAACAGAAAGCTTGTTCCACAGCGCTTATGAAGCCTGGAGCTCTTTAACACATTCTCTACCGTCAGAGGCAGACCATGCTCCACACAGTTGATACATTTGTGCTCCGCACCGTGATACATAAATGTCCTCTGGATATCCTTCATTCTGGAGATCAGGAACATATATCCCATAAACAGTGCCAGCTTCACAAAGGCTTCCACTATGGTGACCAGAAATTCCGAAGCACCTACCCCTCGGATCAGACTGGCCAGTACATACGGAAGAAACATAAAAGCAGCCACAGAAACCACCATGGAGATAGCTACCGTAATGTAAAGAAGCCACTTGAACTGCTTATCCTCCTTGGCTTTTTTTGCAGAACGCTCTTCTTCTGTAAGCTGCTCATTCTTCCTGACTGTTCCCTCATCTTCCTCGTCTCCTGCGATCTCCGCAGAATACATCAGGCATTTCGTGCTACCACAAGAGAATCCACAAAGCTTACCACACCACGGATGATCGGTTTCTTCAGAAATGCGTGATTTCCGAAGATACATTTATAATCCTCTACCTTCAGCTCGATCTCCTGGTCCGGGCGGCGCACTGCGATAGAATATTTGTCCTTGTGGCGCATCATGATGCCTTCCATGACCGCCTGTCCGCCGATATTCGATGATCTCATTCATTCTCTCCTGTGCAAATTAAAAATTTTTCAGTCAAAGAAAGGTTGAGATTTCCCAACCTCAACCTTCTCATTTCCTGTATTCGCAATAATTACTTATTCAGGCCGTATTTCTTGTTGAACTTATCGATACGTCCACGAGCCTGTGTAGCCTTCTGCTGTCCTGTGTAGAACGGATGGCATTTGGAACAGATCTCAACATGGATGTCCTCTTTAGTAGAACCTGTTATGAAAGTGTTTCCGCAGTTGCAGGTTACAGTTGCCTGATAGTAGTTCGGATGGATTCCTTCTCTCATGATTTTCACCTCTCTATATATTTAATATTATTCGTATTCAATTGACGAATTCCATTTTAAACAGCTTGCTAAGTATAACATAGCTTTCCCTAAAATGCAAGGACTTTATAAAAATTTCTGTTTCTTTACAGTCTGTACCAGTTCTGCATTGTTCCTGGTTCTGGCAAAGGTATTCAGGATCTGTTCTACTGCCTCATCCGCTTTCATTCCGTTGAGAGCTTTTCGCATAATATAAACCGCTTCCTGTTCATCCTTGCTGAGAAGCAGATCCTCTCTTCTGGTTCCGGATTTCTGGATATCAATGGCCGGGAATACCCGTTTCTCCTGTAATTTACGATCCAGGACAAGCTCCATATTACCGGTTCCCTTGAACTCCTCATAAATAACATCGTCCATCTTGCTTCCAGTATCCACAAGTGCGGTTGCCAGAATCGTCAGGCTTCCGCCCTCGCGCATATTACGGGCTGCGCCAAAAAATCTTTTGGGCATATGGAGAGCCGCCGGGTCAAGACCACCGGATAAGGTTCTTCCGCTTGGCGGGATGATCAGATTATAGGCTCTGGCAAGTCGTGTGATCGAATCCAGAAGAATAATCACATCCTGTTTATGCTCTACAAGACGGCGCGCACGCTCCACAACCATCTCGGAAACTCTCTTATGATGTTCCGGAAGTTCATCAAATGTAGAATAGATCACTTCCACATTCGGTCCCTGGATCGCCTCTCTGATATCGGTAACCTCCTCAGGACGCTCATCGATCAGAAGAATGATCAGATGCATATCTCTGTTATTCCTGAGGATAGACTTGGCAACGTCTTTCAGAAGGGTTGTCTTACCTGCCTTTGGCGGAGATACGATCATTCCTCGCTGGCCCTTTCCGATAGGACTGATCAGATCCACGATACGCATGGCCGTTGTACGCCTGCACGCTCCATGACAAGTCTCTCATTCGGAAAGATCGGTGTCATATCTTCAAAATTATACCGTCTCTGTCCCTCACTCGGATGGAAACCGTTAATGGAAGATACGTAGAGAAGGGCACTGAACTTCTCTCCCTGGGTCTTGATGCGGATATTTCCCTGGATGATATCACCTGTCTTTAAATTAAAGCGGCGGATCTGGGAAGGAGAAACATAAATGTCGTTCTCACCCGGCATATAATTCTCACATCGGATAAAGCCATATCCATCCGGAAGGACCTCCAGGATCCCGTTAGCCTTTTCACCACTGTCCAGCTGGGTGGATTCTGACGGAACATTCCCGTTCTCCCTTGTAGCTTCCCGGTTATATTCACGGTTGTACTCTCTGCGGATATTTGTGCTTCTGTGTTCCTGCTCATTCTTATCACTACGATATTCCTTCCGCTGCTCCTGAAGTCCTTCCCCTGCCGGACGGGTACGATATTCTGTTTTTTCCGAATCATAGCTTTTTTCTTTTACAGTATTTTCTGCCGGTGTACTTTTGTGTACTTCTTCGGGATTTCCTCTGTCGGACTCTTTGGCGTCCTCCTCCAGCATCCGCTCAATCAGTGCCGGTTTTCTCAGAGTAGAAATTCCCTTCATCTCTCGCCTTTGCCAGATCCTTCAGCACCGCCAGAGATAATGATTCATACTTTTCTCTCATATTAAATCCTCTATTCTTAAATCTGATAAATTATATATTTGTTGTTTATGGAATCAGATACAACCTGACATGGCTGCACTTTTTTTGAATGAAAGCGTGTTTTCAGCTTATGTTTCATTATACACACCTTATAGAGTCTATTGCAAGAAATATTTATCGACATTTTTTTTATACTTTTCTCACAAAAAAAGAAAAAAATCTGCCCGGGAGATCTCTTCCCGGACAGATCCAACGTTCCTGTATGCTTCTTTTTTAGCTCCAGAACGGTCCGTATATATCCATGACCCTCTGGATACGTTCATCAGTAATTTTATTCAGAGCCGCCACGATCGCTGCATACGTTTTTGGTCTCTGTCTCTTAAGTGTTGACGGACTTGTTACATACTCAAGCACTGATTCTGCAAAATATTCTGAACTGTTCTGCGTTGCATAGCTTCTGTTGATACCTGTAAATTTGGATTTTTCGCTGTTATAAACTGCGGCAAAATCACTTGTTCTGTCTACGTTTCCCGCAACAAAAGCAAGGAAATGTCCCAGTTCATGGTAGATTGTCTCATTCTCAAAACGAAGGATGATGCTTCTTGAATGTGCGTTAAAGCAGCCTCCGTAGTTAACAGACGGATCGATCGTTACAGTAAATCCAAGCTTCTTGTAGGCTTTGAGCACCCTGCTGTCCATCTTCGGTGCAATGGAGCAATATTGCTTACTGAATATTTGCTGTCCATGTTGATGCTTTCTACTTTTTTTGTGGAAGCTGCATTCGCTTTGCCGGCAGTAGCTGAAGCCGCCATGACTGTTGTGGTCGTCTGAATGGTTGTAGTTACTTTCCGTGTCTGAACGGCTGTTTTTGATTTCTTTGTGTATTTCTGTGTTGTTGCAGTCTTAACTGTCTTTAATGTTTTTACGGTTGTATTTCTGTTTGTTTTCTTTGTGGTCGTACTCTTCTTATTGGTAGTCGGAAGCTTCTTGGTATAAGTCTTGGTCGCCGCTTTTTTCAGCCTAACTTTTTTTCTGGTTGTCTTGGTATTTGAAGTCGTTTTGGTAGTCACCTTCGGTTTTGAAGCAAGTGGAGTGTCGTCCTCTGTGATGGTAGTCTCCACTACCGGATCTGTAAAATCCGGAAATTCCGGAACCTGTGACGACTGCCAGACATTAAAGCCACCTGCCAGTACAATAACAGCTGCAAGGCATCCTGCTAAAGCTTTTTTCCTGCCTGTAAAAATTTTACGGATATCTGTTCTTTTCATATCATTCACGCCTTTCTGAAAGCCGACGTTTCAGTTTCCACCCTAAACCGGATTTTAGGCATCAAAAAAGCCGCTTATTCTAACGAAATAAACGGCCGCATTAACACACAGATTCTTGTTCATAGATGTTATCTGAATACGTCATTAAATCGGAATTTAATGCGGCAACCGGCTGTCATAGTCATCCTTCGGACCTTAGACCCATGGCTTTGCGTCCCTGTCTTTCAACAGGTTTGCCTTTATATGTATAGTATATGTTTTTTTCCCTAAAATGTCAACATTTTCCACTGCATTTTGAGCCCTACTCCTGTCTTTTTTTCACGGAATCTGCTATACTGTTCAAAAAGAAAGCATGATATAACAGGAGAACGGAAACAATGTCAAAATTTTTACCAGTCCGTCTCTTTTTTGTATGGCTGCTTTTCGGAATCCTGCTGGCAGGCTGTGGAAATTCTCCTTCCTCCGATGAAGAACCTCCGGTATATTCTCCGGCCAGAGTCCTCACCCCGGAGGCCCCCGGCAAAAAAACACTGGGCAGTTCCCCTCTGATCCTGGATATTTCCAATCAGGATCAGGGATATCTGACTGCAGAATCCGATTCCGATGATTCCCGCATGAACATTCAGCTTACTGCTCCCTCCGGTGTGGTCTATTCCTATTTTCTGGAACCTGATGAACAGACGGTACTTCCTTTTTCCGAAGCTCCGGTGAGTATCTCATCACCTGCTATCAGCAGGTTGATGGAAACCAGTATGCCGCCCTTTACACGGAAACGCTCACAATAAAGCTTCAGAATGAATTTCTTCCGTTTCTATATCCAAACCAGTACGTGGACTTTTCTTCCAAAAGTGAAGCCTGCAAACTGGCAGCCTCTCTTGTCAAAGAAGACATGACCGATATCGACATCCTGAAAACCTTCTATACATATGTTACCAGTCATATTTCCTACGATTATGACAAAGCTGATTCTGTCGAAGCCGGTTATCTTCCTGATGTAGATGATACGTTAAGCACCGGCACGGGGATCTGTTTTGATTACGCTGCACTGACTACTGCAATGCTCCGCAGCCAGGACATTCCCTGCAAGCTTCAGATCGGCTATTCCGGTGATGTAAAGCATGCATGGATCGATGTTTATATCCGTGGCAGAGGCTGGGTGACAAAGGCAGTATCTTTTGACGGCGACACCTGGAAGCTGATGGATCCCACCTTTGACGCCAACAGTGATGGTGATGAAGCGATCCAGGAATATATCGGTGATGAAAGCAATTATACGGTACAGTTCACGCGCTGACCAACTAAAGGAGACCTTATTATGAAAAACAAACTGACAGCCCGGGAATTATCCAGTTTCTGCGGGCAGATGGGAATGCTTCTGCATTCCGGCATATCCACAGCGGAAGGACTTCACATCCTCTGTGACGAAAGCAAGACCGATGCAGACCGGCAGATCCTCACACCCCTGATCCGTTCCGTGGAAGAAAACGGTTCTCTTTCCCGGGCTCTTGACGAATCCGGGATCTTTCCCACATCCATGACCGCCTATGTCCGGACCGGTGAGGAAACCGGCTGCCTGGATGAGATCATGGAAAGTCTCAGTTCCCACTATGAACAGGAGGAAGAAATCTCAGGACAGATACGGTCTGCAGTCACTTACCGCTGCTCATGCTTGGCATGATGGCTGTTGTGATCCTGGTCCTTCTGATAAAAGTCCTGCCAGTATTTCAACAGGTATTTAACCAGATGGGAATGGAAATGAACGGGGTTTCCCGGGGACTTCTGAATGCAGGTAACGTGATCAGCCGGTATTCCTCTGTTTTTCTGATCCTCGCCGCAGCCCTCATTGGCTGCATCCTGTTTTTCAGTCTTACGGAAAAAGGCCACAGCCTGCTGCGAAAAATGGTCATCCATCTCCCGTTTTTCCGTGAGATCCCGGTTGCCATGGATTACAGTCGTCTGGCCCAGGGCCTTTCCCTGGGGCTTCGGAGCGGACTTTCCCCTGAAACCAGCCTGGAGCTTACAAAGGATCTGATCTCACAGCCGGTGATACTCGAAAGACTCCGGAAGGCTTCCTCTATCCTGGATAGCGGAGAAACTTTTTCCAGGGCTCTTACAGAATCCGGTCTGTTCGGCGGCATGGAAGGCCGTCTCATCACGATATCCTTCTATTCCGGTTCCAGTGACGAAACCTTCCGCAGGCTTTCCCGGCAGTACACCGAAAGATCCATAGATCTGATCTCACAGGCAGTCTCCATTGTGGAGCCTACCATCGTGATCCTGCTGTCTCTTCTTGTGGGGCTGGTCCTTTTATCCGTCATGATGCCGCTTCTGGGGATCCTCTCAGATTTTGCAATGTAAGGTGGTGACCGCATGGAACTTTTTGAAAGCCGCAGAACAAAATTTCTCAGAGCATTTTTTCTTCTCTTTCCGGCGCTGCTTCTGGTTTTATCCTGCACCTTGTTTGTGGCAGGTGTCAGCAGCACCTCCGATCAGGCCGTACACAAAGAACAGGATGCTCTGGAACAGGCACTGAAAAACGGTGCCATCCGCACCTATGCCCTCACAGGCACATATCCCGAAAGCCTGTCCCAGCTTCTCTTGGATTATCATATCACTTATGACAAAACCAAATTCGTAGTAGAGTATGTTCCTAACGGTTCCAATCTCCTGCCGTCTATCAGCGTGATCGCTCTGTCCGGCAGTACGAAAGGAGGGAATGCCTCATGAATCACCGGAAGAACACCGGACATTCCGTTTCTTCTCTTTTTTCGCTTCTTCTTTTTGGTGTTTTTGTTCTGTTCCTTATACTGATGCTGCTATTTTCCGCCCGGATTTACCAGCAGACTGTGAAACAGACTGACTCCGATTCCGAGCTTGGGACCGCAGCAACTTATCTGACTACCAAATTCCGGCAGCACGACCGCGGCGATGAGATCTTTTCCGGTTCCCTGGATGATATTCCTGCCCTTTGTTTCCGGGATGATATCAAAGGAAAAGAATATATCACGTATATTTACCTGAAGAATGACAGTCTGATGGAGCTTTTCACTGCAAAAGGCTCTCAGGCCAGTTCCGATGCAGGAACCGTCATCTCACAGCTTTCCGATTTCCGGTTTTCGGAAATGGAAAATGGTTTTTACCACTTTTCCCTGGAAAGTACCACGGGAGTCTGCTCGGAATTCCTGCTTCATCGCACTGGCAAAAAGGAGGCATCATGAAAGAATCAAGACATAATTCCGGTACCAGCCTTTTTCTGATGGAAATGATCCTTGCCCTTTTGTTTCTGTCACTTTCCTCAGCTGCCTGCATCCAGATCTTCGCGGCAGCACGGAAAAACCGGCTCCAGGCAGAACAGTGGAACCAGATCCAGGCTCTCACAACCTCCGTGGGCGAGATACTGGAAGGCACTGACGGAACCGATGAACAGTTCCTCTCCCTGCTTCCGGGGGGTATCAAAAAGAACACCAACCTGATCTGGTATTATGACCGTAACTGGCAGAGCTGCTCTTCTGGAGAAGCCGCCTGTGAAATGATCCTGGAAACAGATATTTCTTCTTCAGAAAAATCCGGCGAGCTTTCTTTCCGGCAGCTTTCCAACTGCAGTGAGCTTTACCGGATCACCCTGCGTTTTCCTGTTGATGACTACAGAAGGGAGGCTGTACATTGAAACAGAAGCATACGTTTTTTGTAACTGTCGGCATTCCTTCCCTGTTTCTTATCTTCTCTGTGCTGTGTCTCTGTGTACTTGCTCTGCTTACTCTTGGAAGCTCCAGATCCAGTCTTAACACAGCCAGACATTCTATGAAACAGACCGAAAATTATTACACCGGCTGCGCAAGCGCCACAGAAACCGTTTCAGAAATCCGTGATGATCTGGAGCAATACAGGGAAAAAGCTTCCGATGAGACCAGATATTTTTCCATGATACAAACGCTTGCGGACACAAGGAACGATCTCAGCTGGGATTCCCACAGCCACACCCTTTCCTTTTCCGTTGGAATTTCCGAGACACAACAGCTTTCTGTAGTGCTTGAGATTTTTTATCCGCAGAAAAAAAGCTCTTCCGCTTATCAGATCCTGCAATGGAACACAGAGCTTACCGGATTCTGGCAACCTGACAACCACCAGAATGTATTTAAAGGAGAATAAACCTATGGATACCCCTATTCCTGAATTTTTAGCAGAAGCTGCCAACCGGCGTGTCTCTGATATCTTTATCATCGCAGGCCGCCCCTCGGCAGAAAACGATCGACGGTCATCTTTTGGACCGTGGTGACAGGCTGATGCCTGATCAGACAGAAAATTTACTCCGCACCATTTACGGCCTTGCGGAAAACCGCGATATATCCCGTCTTATGGAAACCGGTGATGATGACTTTTCTTTTTCCATTCCCGGTGTTTCCAGATTTCGTGTCAATGCCTACAAGCAGCGTGGTTCCCTGGCTGCCGTGATCCGCGTGATCGCCTTCCGGCTGCCGGATCCTGCAGAGCTTCCATTCCGGAGGATGTGATGAATATCTCCGACTATACCGTGGCATGGTCCTTGTTACCGGTTCTGCCGGAAGCGGTAAATCCACCACCATGGCCTGCCTGATCGACCGGATCAACCATACCCGGGAAGGCCACATCATCACTCTGGAGGATCCTCTGGAATATCTCCACCGCCATGATCGCTGTATCGTCAGCCAGCGCGAGATCTGTACCGACACCGAAAGCTATCTGACTTCTCTTCGTGCCACACTACGCCAGAGCCGGATGTAATCCTTCTTGGAGAGATGCGTGATCATGAAACCATCCAGACTGCCATGACCGCTGCGGAAACCGGTCATCTTGTCCTTTCCAGCCTGCATACTCTGGGAGCAGCCAACACCATCGAACGCATCATGGACGTGTTTGAGCCATCCCAGCAGCATCAGATCGCCCTCCAGCTTTCCATGGTCCTTCAGGCTGTGATCTCCCAGCAGCTGATCCCGGGATGTGGACGGACGCAACATTCCTGTTTTCGAGATCATGCGCCTGACTCCTGCCATCCGCAATATGATCCGCGACAATAAAGTACACCAAATCGAAGGCGTGATCTCCACATCCGGTCAGGAGCAGATGCGTTCTATGGACCAGAGCCTTCTGGAATTATATAAAAAAAGGCCGTATCACCAGGGATACAGCTCTGAAATACGCTTTAAACGCGGACATGCTGAAGCGCAGATTTATGTAAGGATCTTCTCGGTATACCTCTGCCTGATATGTAAAAACACATAAAGAAATCCCTTACCGATCTCTGATATGTTTCCGGAATACAGAACACATATTATTTTACAGATCCGGTAAGGGATTTCTTTATTTTCAATCCGATCTCGATCAAAAAGACATTCCTTCTCTGCGATCGATCAATGCACTACATTTCCTACAATTCCATAAGAAACAATATACATAATGGCACTTGCCATAAAAAGTCCGCACAGGATCGCAATGGAGGATTTTTTGATATCCACCTCAAGAAGAGAGGCGATCAGTGCACCTGTCCAGGCTCCTGTGCCCGGAAGAGGGATTCCCACAAACAGCAAAAGTCCCAGAAATTCATATCTCTTGATCTGGTCACTCTTTCCCATAGCTCTGTTTTCCAGCTTTGTGATCAGACCTCTGAACGTCTTTGTTTTTTTCATCCATTTAAAGATCTGCCGGATAAAAAGCAGGATAAACGGAATCGGAATAATATTTCCCACGATACAGATCGGCAGTGCCTTCGCAGCCGATATCTTCAGCAAAGAAGCTGCCAGAAGGCCGCCGCGAAGCTCCAGTATCGGGATCATAGAAATGATGAACACAGCTCCTCGGGAGAGATAAACTGTGCAAGGTGGTGTGAAAACCATTGTACCAGTACTTCCATAGTACCTCCTTAACTGTTATTTCTGCAGATATTCCGTCAGGAATTCTACCAGCTTTTTCATCTCCTCATCGGTACCGATGGAGATACGGAGATGATTGTCGATCCTGTCCTTCGGGAAATATCTTACATAGATATGTTTCTCCCTCAGTGCTGCGAAAAGCTCTTTGGCCGGACAGCTCTCATGTGTGGCAAAGATAAAGTTGGATTTGGAATCCTGGAAGGAAAATCCAAGCTTCCTGAGCTCTGCCTTTGTCCACTCTCTTGTTGTAATGATCTTATGGCAGCATTCCTCAAAATATGCCTTATCCTCCATAGATGCCACACCAGCCGCGATGGTAGTACGATCCATGGTATAGGAGTTAAAGGAATATTTCACATCATTGAGATATTTGATCAGCTCCGGATTTCCGAAGGCATATCCGATACGCATTCCTGCCAGGGATCTGGACTTGGAGAAGGTCTGCACAACAAGCAGATTATCATATTTTTCGATCAGCGGCAGTGCGGATGCTGCTCCGAAATCCACGTACGCCTCATCTACAATCACGATACTCTCCGGATTCTTTGCCACGATCTCCTCGATCTCAGAAAGAGGCATTTCCACGCCGGTCGGTGCATTGGGATTAGGGAATACGATTCCGCGTTTTCACGGAAATAATCTTCCTTACGGATATGGAACTCCTCATCTAATGCCGGGCGCTCATATGGGATCCTTAAAAGATCTGCCCATACATCATAGAAAGAATAAGTGATGTCCGGGAACAGGATCGGTTTCTCTGAATTAAAAAATGTGAGAAAACACATAGCCAGTACGTCATCGGAACCAACGCCTGTAAATACCTGCTCGTCCTTCAGCCGTAGAACGCGGCAATACTGTGTACCAGGTCTCCTGCTGTCGGATCCGGATAAAGTCTCAGGGTATCGGCATCAAGGGCCTTCAGCGCCTTCTCCACACCCGGAGCCGGTGAATATGGATTCTCGTTTGTATTCAGTTTGATCATGCCGCTCTCATTTGGCTGCTCGCCAGGAGTATACGGCACTACTTTTCGTATATTAGCTTCCCATGGTTTCATGCTGTGCTTAACCTCCTATCATATTCTTTTGCTATTGTACTCACTGCGAGGACATTTGTCAAAGGGTAATACCACCTGCTGGGAAACAAAAAGACACCCGTACCGGGTTACAGAGTACGGGTGTCTGATATATTCTTCTTAATGAAGGGCTGTTTTGGTTCGTATCAGGCGCTTAAGATCAGATACGTGCTACGCCTGTTGCTTTTGCTGCCTCTGCTACTGCTTTTGCGACAGCCGGTCCGACTCTCTTGTCGAATGCCTTCGGAATGATATACTCCGGAGAAAGCTCCTCATCTGTGATCAGATCTGCAAGAGCCTTGGAAGCTGCGATCTTCATCTCATCGTTGATATCACTTGCTCTTACATCAAATGCACCACGGAAGATTCCAGGGAATGCAAGAACGTTGTTGATCTGGTTCGGGAAGTCACTTCTTCCTGTGGAGATAACCTTTGCTCCGCCTGCTTTTGCGTCATCCGGGAAGATCTCCGGTGTCGGGTTTGCGCATGCGAAGATGATGGCATCTTTGTTCATGGTCTTAACCATCTCTGTTGTAACTGCTCCAGGAGCGGAAACACCGATAAATACATCCGCGCCAACCAGCATCTCTGCAAGAGATCCCTGTTTCTTCTGAAGGTTTGTGAGCTTGCTCATCTCTTCCTTAACCGGGTTCATTCCTTCTGTACGTCCCTCATAGATGGCACCCTTTCTATCGCAGAGTGTAACATCCTTGAAGCCTGCTTTCAGAAGAAGTCTGCAGATAGAGATAGCAGCTGCACCTGCACCGTTCATAACGATACGAACATCCTCTTTCTTCTTTCCGACAACCTTCAGAGCGTTTGTCAGACCTGCAAGTGTGATAACTGCAGTTCCGTGCTGATCATCGTGGAAGATCGGAATATCACATTTCTCTTTCAGTTTTTTCTCGATCTCAAAGCATCTCGGAGCGGAGATATCCTCAAGGTTAACACCACCGAAGGATCCGGAGATCATGTAAATAGTATTTACGATCTCGTCTACATCATGGCTCTTAATGCAAAGCGGGAATGCATCTACATCGCCGAATGCTTGAACAGTACACATTTACCTTCCATTACAGGCATACCGGCTTCCGGTCCGATGTCACCAAGACCAAGAACTGCGGAACCGTCTGTTACAACAAGACACATATTCCATCTTCTTGTAAGCTCGTAGGATTTATTGATATCTTTCTGGATCTCAAGGCAAGGCTGAGCTACACCTGGTGTATATGCAAGAGAAAGGTCGTCTTTATTCTCAACCGGCACTCTTGTAACAACCTCGATCTTACCTTTCCAATCTCCGTGCAGTCTTAATGACTCTTTTGCATAATCCATTTTCTTTTCCTCCTTGGATAATTATGATATATTTCATTTCAAAAGGATTACCTGAATTAATAATTACCATTGAAGAATTTACTGTCCTTCGGAAGCTCATAGCCTTCAAAATAAGAGCCAAAATCAAGCTTCAGATAACTGCAGAGATCAGCAAGCTCTACCATGGTATTGTCGTTGACCGGAATGCCATTCTCTTTTCTGTCTTTTTCAGCAGCTACCTCTTTCTCGCCGTGTGTATAGATCCTGTCCTGACCGTCTGCCTTCGGACTCTCCCGAAGTGCTCAAGATATTCTGAAAAAATGCTTGCGGATCGCATCCGGATCTCCGAATGCGCCGGGTTAATCGCCATAAATCCATGGCAGATACCGGTCTTATCCGGGAATGTACAGCATTTATCGGAGGTAACGCCCATGGAAAGAATAGAGCTGAACAGCTCACAGAGCATTCCATAGCCATATCCCTTATGGCTTCCGCTGACTTCCTCGTTTCCACCAAGAGGCATGATTCCGCCGCCCTTCTTGGCTACGATGTTTGCAAGTACATCCGGTGCATTATTGCTGGCATGACCGTTTTTGTCAAGTGCCCAGCCATTCGGAAGAGGCTTGCCCATCTTATTATACATTTCCAGTTTACCTCTGGTTACAACTGTTGTGGAACAGTCAAAGAAAAACGGATACGGGTCTGCAGGCATAGCGACTGCGATCGGGTTGGAGCCCAACATAGCCTTTCTTCCAAAAGTCGGTACCATGATCGCCTCGGAGTTGGTACATGCCATTCCAAGAAGGCCTTCATGGCAGGCCATGTTCGCATAATATCCTGCAATACCGAAATGGTTGGAATTTCGTACACTTACGATTCCCACACCAGTTGTCTTTGCCTTCTCAATTGCCTTTTCCATGGCAAAATGGCTGATCAGCTGGCCCATTCCATTATGTCCGTCTATCACAGCAGAAATCGGTGTCTCAAAAACAACTTCCGGTTTCGCCTGGGGATGAATAGTCCCCTTCTCGATTCCTTTATGGTAACGAACCATTCTCTGCATTCCGTGGCTCTCGATCCCATACAGATCAGCAGTCAGAAGAACATCTTTAATGATGCTTCCTTCTTCCTCAGAAAAGCCAAACGCTTTAAAAACGTCTCCGCAGAAATGGTTCAGTGTGTCATAACTCCATTTTACATATCCCATAATCGCAAGTCCTTTCTCCTGATATTTCCGGCAGGTTACCGCCCACGCTGTGGCCTGAAGCATATTTTATACGATACTGCAGGGGTACAGTAACCTTCATCCTGTGCTGTCTCGTCTTATGCTGTCCTGCCTCATGCTATCTTACCTTACGCTGTCTAGTCTCATGCTGTCCCAACTTACGCTGTCTCATCTTATGCTGTCTCGTCATGAAGCCTTCAGGATGCTGCCATAATATCAAACTTTTTTGGTATTACCAATACAGTCCCTATTATAGCACGCGGTCTTACCAAAATCAATAGTGGTCTTACCAGATTAACGGGATTTTTACTGAAATTTTATTTAATTTTTTCAGGTGGATCAGCGATGAAATACAAGGCTGTTCTCCCCCTGCTGCTGCGCAATCTCCAGTATATATTTCTCAATGGTTTCCATATGTTCGCGCATCAGCTTCTCCGCCTGGTTCCGGTCTCCGGAAATAATGGCTTCCACCAGCCTTCTGTGCTGCTCATCCACCTCCAGAGCGGAATTATGTTTCTGCATAATATAGGCTCGGGTGCCGGAAATGATCTCCTCAGTCAGCTGCGCTGCCGCATCCAGGACATTGTAGATCATAGGATTCCCTGCGATCCTGCCAATCTTCGTATGAAGCTTCTTATCAAGACCTGCACGGGCTTTCTCGTCCTCTGAGCTCTCCAGCTGTGCCAGGATGGAACGCAGATCTAATGCATCCTTCTCCGTACAATTCCCGGCTGCAAGAAGCGCAGCCTCCTGCTCCAGCGCAGAACGAAGTTCCTGTACCTGCTGTACATGGCTGTTATTCAGCTGAAAAAGAAGGGCCAGTGGTGCAGAAAGCCACTGATCCATATTCTCGGTAATATAGTTGGCCCCGCCGCGGACCGTTGTGACAATTCCCATCAGCTCCAGTGCCCGCAGGACTTCACGGACAGCAGGTCTGGAAACTCCCAGTGATTCTGCCATAACACGTTCCGCAGGTAAAGTGTCCCCCGGCTTCAGTTTCTCCCCGCCGGATATTTTCTATGATCTGCGCTAATATTCCGTCAAATGCTCGTTCTTCTGTAATCTTTGTAAACATGTCGTCCGTTTCGGCCGCCTTCCTTTATTATTGTGTTGCCTTCCTTTACATAAAAATCCCGGAATATAGACAAGTGGATATTTACCATTCTCAGTCATCATGCAGTTCTGCAACAGCTGATCGCTCTGCAGCCATTCAGCCAGTCTGTGCATTTTGACTATTTGCCCTCTCTATTTTCCGGACTTTTATAGTAAATATTATACGATAATTCCCCAATTTAATCAATAGTAAATAATAATTGGTAAGACATATTATTTTATTCCATTATTGAGAATGTTTTCCACTTCCTCCATCTGGCCCAGAAGCATTTTCTGGCGGTCGTCAAAAAGAAGACCTTTATTATGCCTGTAATACTGGTCAGAACCGTTCTCCCGAATGAACCAGAGACTATAATAGTTGGCATTCAGTTCTGTGATAAATGCCACCATTTCCTGGCTGTCCCCAAAAGCAGCTTCCATGAAGTCGAAGACGTTCTGAAGAGTAAGAGATATTTCATCGGTTCGATTTTCGTAGGCTTCGGTTTCGGATTCAAAGAGGGCTTTCACAAACTCATAGTTCCGGTTTGATGATGGAACTTCCGATTCTGCTGCGGCACTTCCGCCTCCTGCCAGCTCTGAACCTGATCCGGTTTTATCTGATCCGGTTGATTCCGATCCAATTGATCCCGAGGTTGATTTCAATCCGGACGCATTTTCAAAAAATGACACAACACGTTTCTGTATACGCTCCTGCTGTTTTGTAAGAAGCTCACTCTTTTTGTCCTTTTCAAGATCCGCCTCTGCTTTTTCCATGAGATTTTTTGCTGTGAGGCTGTCCTGATTTTCTCTGAAGTACACCATATAATCATACAGTTTCGTGAGGTAGGCATCGGTAAGATAGCATTCTGTAAAAAGCTCGCTGAGCTTTCCGTTGAGAAGGCTTACAATGCTCAAATGCTCGTCCAGAGAGGCTGTGCGGATCTTACCCAGAGTAATGGATCCCACTTTCCTTTCAGGATGTCCTCCACTTTATAGTCCGTTCTGTACTTATAATAAAGAGCCAGATAGCCTGCAAAATCCTTCGCGATCATCCTGTGCTGAAATGTACTGACTGACCACCTCACGGTCTACGGTTTTTCCAAGGATCTCATAAACCTGGATCAGACGGGAAAGATCCTCCCAGCCTCTGGCTGTGGCAAAGATTTTCCGTCTACGGTATTCTCCACCCTGTAGAAATTTTTTCTGCGAAGCTCCAGATAGGAGATCACCGCCGGATGAATTCCCTGCTGATAGGCGTATTCCTTCCATACATCAAAGTCTGCCTCCACATCGATCTTCTTGATACGGTCCAGAGTGACCACATCGAATTCCCGGACGGATTTGTTATATTCTGGCGGGTTGCCTGCTGTGACGATCACCCAGCCTTCCGGCACCTTCTGGTTTCCGAAGGTTTTTCCCTGAAGGAACTGCAGCATCATCGGCGCTAGTGTTTCAGATACGCAGTTGATCTCATCAATGAACAGGATGCCTTCTTTCAGACCTGTTTTTTCCATTTTGTCGTAAACGGACGAAATGATCTCACTCATGGTATATTCCGTGACAGAAAATTCTTCCTCACCATAATTCTTTTTTTACAATAAAAGGAAGTCCCACAGCACTCTGCCTGGTGTGGTGGGTAATGGTATAGGAAACAAGAGCAATCCCGCATTCCCTTGCTATCTGTTCCATAATCTGTGTCTTTCCGATTCCCGGAGGCCCATAAGAAGGATCGGTCTCTGTCGGATCGCCGGGATCCGGTACTCACCGAATTCGTCCTTTGAAAGATATGCTTCTATGGAATCTCTGATCTCCTGCTTTGCTCGTTTTATGTTCATGGTATTCTCCTTTTCACGGCATATAAAAAACTGCCTGCAGGATTCTCCGCCTAAAACGGGTTGCCTTGCGCGACATCTACAAAAAATATGCCTGAATCCAATGATAAATCGAAAATTGAATTCAGGCAAGTTTTTCACTACTATATATTTTTTTTATTCTGCTGTCAGTGTGTGTATCAGGTTCAGAATACGTCCCGCACACATTCTGACAACTTCTTCCGAAAGCTTTCCGTCTTCAAAAGCTTTTCGGATATTTTCTGCATCGGCTGCATTACCAGGCATGATAATATCATTTCCTGCTGTCACGCATTTCCACGGAATACTTCCATCTTCCGGAACCGTTGTATTCCAGTCTGACATGATCACACCGTCAAATCCCCATTCTTTTCGGGCAATGGCTGTACAGAGATCAACACTGTTTGCAACATGGACACCATTCAGTAAATTATAGGAAGACATGATTGCCACTGGTCTGCTTTCTTTAACTGCAATCTCAAAACCACGCAGGTAAATTTCCCTCAGGGCACGTTCTGATACCTGTGCATCTACGCCCATACGATTATCTTCCTGATTGTTGCAGGCAAAATGCTTAACGGTAACACCGCAGCCAGGTCTGCTCTGCACTCCTTTTGTCATGGCTGCTGCCATGGTTCCGGAAAGCAGCGGATCTTCGGAATAATACTCAAAATTTCTGCCGCACAGAGGGTTTCTCTGAATATTAAGACCAGGTGCTAGCCAGAGATCTATGTGGAATTCTTCCATTTCTTCTGCAACTGCTATTCCAACTTTTTCCACAAGGGCAGTATCCCAGGTCTGAGCCAGTGCAGTTCCAACCGGAAATGCCGTACAGAACTGATAATATCTGTCTGCGTTTTCGTGAGTCTCATCTGTTCTCAGGTATCCGTTTTCCAGAGATCCAAGGACACCGATTCCATATACTGTGTCTGTTTCTCTGTCTACTTCATAATTCTGCTGAAGTCTCAGTCCTGCCGGCCCATCGGCCATGATCAGTGGGGAAACGCCATATTGCTCATAAAGAGCAGCCGTGGTCTCACCGGCAGAGCCAGGAACACGGATTCCTGCCGCCCCCAGATTACTGGAGATTCCAGCAATATTTCCATAAAACAGCGGGAGCAGATCCTTTGCAGGAATCTTATTTTCCGGTTGGCAGGTGCATTCTGTTCTCTTCTCTGGTTCAGGATAATAGATATATCTTCCAATCTTCTCATTCTCTGCCTTCTCTTTCCATTTCAGAGTTCTGGCAGAAAGATTCTGGCGGTCATAAACTTCTTCAGTAATATCAGTCTGATTCTCAAGGATATTCGTTTTATCCAGGATCACACTCTCCGGCACTTCAAGCATTGCAGCCAGCGTAAGCGATGCAATGCTGTTTCCGACCCAGACAGCATAATAACCTTTTTCAGCAATCCAGGCATGCTGCTCTTCAGAAAAATATGCCAGTGTCTTTCTGTCGATCCTGATTTTCAGCAGTTCTTTTTCCCCCGCTTCAGAAGTTTTGTTTTTGCAAAGCCAGCCAGTCGACGGTATTCCTTCCCTGATTCATCCTGTGGAAGAGACACATAGACCTGCACGACCTCTTTTCCCGAAAAAGTTTCTCCTGTATTCGTTACCTCTGCTTCAACTTCAACGCCATCCCCTGATGTTTTCATCCCATGGAAGCGTATCTGCATTTCTGTGTAAGAAAGTCCATATCCAAACGGAAACAGCGGTTTTACACCAAAAGTATCAAAATAACGATATCCTGTATAAATTCCTTCCTTGTACTCTTCTCTTTCAAGCTTGCCATTAAGATAGCTGTATTCCTCTGCACACGGATAATCCTCATACCTTCTGGCCCATGTTGCAGTCAGCTTGCCGCCTGGAGTTACCTTTCCCAGAAGGACATTGGCGAGGGCAAGTCCGCCTCTTTGTCCAAGCTGGGAAATATTCAGGACAGCACAGATATTTTCTGTTTCTTCCAGAATATCTGTCAGTTCTACCGGACCGCCGGAATTCAGGATAAGTACTGTAGGAATCTTCTGTGCATCAAGGAACCGGATATCCTCCCGCTCCCGTCTGCTCAGATAATAATCTCCCTCGACCCTGCGCCTATCCTTTCCCTCACCGGAAATCCTGCTTACCACATAGATTGCTGTCTGGGCATCGACAGTATCTTCTGCTGTGACTGCACGGCCTTCCGGCATTGCAAAGGGATTTTCCGCATAGGCATCAAAAGGATTTTCCACAAACTTTGCTTCTTCCAGTATTTTTTCTTTCCATGCCCGGCGTGCTTCTGCGTATATTGACTCATAATTGGCCAGCCATTTCTCGCTTACGATCTGAATACCGTTTTCTTTCAATCCCTGATAAATAGAAATGTTACTTCTGTTATTCACATCACCGGAACCTGTTCCGCCTTTCACTGTCTTTCCCGCACCGGCGCCGTATAAACCTATTTTCGTGGAAATATTCAGAGGGAGTGTTTTTTTATCATTTTTCAGCAGTACAATACCCTCCTCTGCTACTTTTTCCGAAAGAAGACCGTTTCGTATTTCACGGTCTGACATGCTGTGTTTCTTTGTTCCGCTGTGTTTCCATTTCTTAACTGTCATATCTTACCTGCTACCTTTTGTTATTCTTTTACGCCTCCAAGTGTCACTCCTGCGATGATAAACTTGGAAAGAAGGAGATATACGATAATGATCGGCACAATGGCAACTGTGATCATCATGTAAATCTTACCCATATCAAAATTCATATAATCTGCTCCACGAAGTGTTGCAATCAGGATTGGAACAGTCATCTTGCTTTTAGACTGGATAACCAGAGCAGGAACGAAATAATTGTTCCAGGAGCCTACAAATGTAAAAATCGCCTGTACAGCGATTGCCGGCTTCATGATTGGCAGGACAATACTGTTGAAAGTACGGAATTCTCCGGAGCCGTCAATTCTGGCTGCTTCTACCAGCGACATCGGCAGTGAGGACTGCAGATAGCTGTACATAAAATAGAATACGGCCGGTGACGCAACAGACGGAATGATCAACGGAAGCAGGGAATCATATAATCCCATCTTTGTGATCAGACGAAGGAAGCCCATTGCAGTTACCTGTGTCGGCATGACGAGGATCGCCATGATAAATGTAAACGCTACATTCCTTGCCTTGAAATCATAGGCATAAAGACCATATGCTGTCAGTGAGGAAAAATATGTACATAATACTGCACTGCATCCGGACACGATAATACTGTTAAGAATTCCCCTGAACATCGGAAAGCTTCCGTCATTTGCAACATTCATCAGGTTTTTCCAGAAATATTTTCCAGGAAGAGCAGAAAATCCCTTCTGAAGCTCTGCATGAGAATGAGACGCATTCACGATCAGTACATAAAAGAAAAAGAGACACATAAAGGAAAGAATAATAAGTACCACATGTGCCACGATACTTCTGATCCTGCTGGCTGTCTTATCTTTCATCATTTTGTTTTTTCTCCTTTTCTGCTCTTGCTCTCTTTTTCGCTGCTTTCTTAGATCCGTCCGGATCATTGTCGTTAGTCATACGATATACAAAGAAGCAGAGGATTGCACTGATAATAAACAGGTATACAGACAATGCTCCGGCCATACCATAATTCTTGCTCTTCAGATGGCTGTTCAGGAACATAATCAGTGTCATGGATGTTCTGTCCGGATTACCCTGTCCGTTTGTGAGGATCTGCGGTACATCAAACATCTGAAGGCCACCGATGATGGAAGTAATCAGAGTATAGGAAAGAATCGGACGAATCAGTGGAAGCGTAATATAGACGAAACGCTGAATGCTGTTGCATCCGTCCAGATCCGATGCTTCAAAAATATCCATACTGATTCCCATTACTGCTGCCATCAGCATGATGGTCGTGTTTCCGAACCACATCAGGAAATTCATGAAACCTACCAATGATCTTGTTCCCAGAACAGAGCCCAGAAAATCAATCGGTTCCTTTATCCAGCCCAGTGAACACAAAATGGAGTTTACAGGTCCGTTTGTGGAAAACATGGTAAAAAACAGAAGTGCAAATGCTGATGCCATGATCAGGTTCGGCAGATAAATTACAACCTTAAAAAACTGCTTGCCATGAAGCTTCAGCCTGGCATCAGTAAACCAGCATGCAAGCACCAGTGCAATAACGATCTGCGGAACAAATCCGATCACCCAAAGGATCAGTGTATTCAGTCCGTATTTCAGCATGTCAGAATGCAGAAGACTGACATAATTGGCAAGTCCTATAAAATTAGGACCAATCTGCTTGATTCCAGAACGGAAATATTCAAAAAAGCTGTATCTCACTGTATCAAACAGCGGAATCAGCGAAAAGATAAAATAGATCACAAAAAACGGAAGAATAAATATGTATCCCCATTTTCCGTAATTAACGCTCTTTTTCTTCATAATGCTCTTCCTTTCCAGCAAGCTGCAGGATCCAAAGATCCTGCAGCATCAACAATTATCCTCATGTGGTATTTATTCCGGCCACTGGATCTCTGTGATCTCCGGATAACGCTCCTGAATAGCTGTCTCAAAGTTGGCTTTTGCTTTGTCAAAGTCTACTTTACCCTGGAAGTAATCACTGAAAGCGTTCTGGATCAGCTCTACACAACCCTGGTCATATGCGGAAAGCGGTGCGATCTTGATATTCTCTGCAACCGGTGCAAAATACTCAAACGGGTTCTGTCCACCAAGGAAATCAGATGCGAAATCTGCATTTGTAGCTGCATCTTTCATACCGGATTTTGTATTTGTAAAATCAGAGTATTCTTTGGAAATCTTAAGAAGATTATCCTGATTTCCCGTCATTGCCAGGATAATATCTTTGACATGTTCCGGATTATCTGTTCCTGTTGCAGCCTGAATGTAAGAGCCACCCCAGTTGTATTCCTGCGGAGGATTTGTAACAGCCCAGTCACCTTCTGCTCCATCCCAGTTTGGTTTCAGAGTAAAGTCGATACCCCATGCCGGGAAGAGGAATGCGAATACCTTGGACTCAGAACTCATTGCCTTGTTCCAGTCATCGTTCCACTGACCTTTTACAGTTTTGTTAAGATAACCTGCATCCAGCCACTCTTTGGAATCTTTTACCCAGTCCATGATCTTTGAATCTACTTTGATCACAGAATCACCGGACTCTACCCACGGATTCTCAATGCTGTTTCCATATAAACGAAAAGTGTCTGCATAAGAAGCAAATGTATAATATCCTTTTTCTTTCAGCTGAGCTGCTGTTTCTTTGGCTGTATCCCAGTCTTTCATCTTCTCGCCAACTTCTTTCGGGTCATCAGTACCGAAAACATCTTTCGCAATGTCACGACGATATACAAGGACACCCGGGCAGCACTGCCATGTGGCGCCTCTCTGTACTCCATCCGCATCAGAAGCTGTTGTTTTCGTGAAATCATACTGATCTGCAAGATCCTTGTCCGGATCAATGCCAAGATCAGTAAGAGGCATTGCAACATCTGCATCTTTGTCTGTATATTTGAATACATAATCTGTCTCAGAAAGGAACATGTCTACCTTATCATCTGCACTTGCATCAGCCTGGTTGAGAAGTGCCTCATCCAGTTTCTGCTGATATACGCCATCCTGGTTCGGATTTACGATCCAGTGGATTTCTGTACCATCTTTCAGTTTTGTAACTGTACCATCTTTGGAAGTGGACTCTACTTCCGGATAAATAGCTTCCAGTCTCTGACGGAACTCATCATTCCAAGAATAAATATTGATCACTTTTCCCTCATCCGATCCTTTTGCAGATACACAGCTTACATTTGCTGCCATCATTCCACAAACCATTGCTGCTGCAAGGATCATAGATACCGCTCTTTTTTTTCATAGTATAAATCCTCCTTTTTCTGTAGCATCCCCGATGCTTTACCTTTGATGATAAAAATATACCATTTTTTTATCTGCGATTATATTATTAATCTTAACAAAATGTCAGATTCATGTCATAATATAAGAAACCAATACATTCCTTAAACACCAACATATAAGGAGGATATCAATATGTCCATTTCCCAAGACTGGATTACTAATGAACTGGAAGATACAGAACTGGAAGCTCTTCATCGCTCTCCCTCTGTGGAATATTCTTTTTACAATGCCGTAAGAGCCGGTGATATGGAAGCTGTAAACAAAAACTGCGAGGAAGACTCTTTTCTTCATCTGAAGGGAACCGGTATCCTCTCCAAAAATCCTCTGACCAACCTGAAGTATCATTTCGTTGTCACTACTGCCATGCTCACCCGTTACTGTATTGACGGTGGACTGGAGTCTGAACAGGCATATCGTCTCAGCGATTTTTACATTCTGAAAATGGATTCCTGCACCACTGTACGCCAGATTGCAGATCTGCATCATATTATGGCCAGAGATTTTACCGGAAAAATGATCCTCCAGAAAAAAAGCTCTATTCTTTCCAGACCGGTCATGCAATGCGTGGACTATATTTACGGTCACATTAAGGAGCGTATCACCATTCAGGATCTGTCAGAACATACCGGACTCTCTCCCAGTTATCTGTCCAGAGTATTCAAACAGAACCTTGGAGTATCTATAAGTGATTACATCCGCGAGAAAAAAATCGAAAAAGCCACTCACCTGCTCCGATACTCTGATAAAGCAGTCGTTGATATTGCCAATTATCTGAATTTCTCTTCACAGAGTCATTTTATCCAGATCTTTGAAAACTTCACCGGCCTTACCCCAAAGAAGTACCGTGACAAATATTACAAATCCATGTGGTAAACCTCTTTATTATTATGGCTGATATTTTTTATCAGCACCAAAAACGACATCCCGCAGCTTTTTACAACTGTGGGATGCCGTTTTCCTATTGATACTTCTGTTTCTGTAATTTAACAATTATGTATAACCGATTTCGGTTACATCAGTTCCACTTTGATCCTGTGTGTTTCTTTTACAGAAAGCTTTTCGAGCAGTTCCCGATCTATACGTACACAGGTACTCTGTTCGTTTTTCATTTCCTTTTCATCACACCATACTGTTTTTATTTTATATTCTGAAGGAAGTTTTTTCTCCGGATTGCAGATACAGATCTCCAGCTTTCTTCCGGCAAATTCCATAGTAAGAGATGCCTGTCCATTCTCATTATACTGCTCCGGCATCAGTGCCGGCGCGATCACCAGATCTCCAAGATCTCCTCTGACCCCAAATACCTCTGTGATCATGGTCAGCATATACCAGCTTGCAGCACCGGTAAGATATGCATACAATCCTCTTCCCTGATTATCAAAATATTCCGGAATTCCAGGATACATCCTGCTGTTCTCAAAATCCATGGCAGCGTCCAGAAGCGTTTCCAGAACCTTATGTCCTTCTTTTGCATAGCCGTTTTTATACAGTGCATTGCCATACATAACAGCCATATGGGAAAATACCGCTCCGTTTTCCTTTTCTCCATAAGCAAACCCGAACATTCTTCCCAAATCAAATTTTTCTTCATGGAAATTGGTATTCAGGCGATATCCTCCTGCCTGACGGTCAAAAAGATATTTATCCGCACTTTTACAGATAGACTCAATCTGATCTTTCTGTGCGGTTTTACTCATGATCGCAAATACCTGACTGGTAAGCATCATACGTACCTGGCTGTTTTCTGCCCTTTCCACAGGACGTTTATGATCATCATAATATCCGTTGAACCAGCCGTTTTCTCCATCTTTTACCCATTCTCTTCTGCGGATGTTTTCCATCATCCAATCTGCCTTTTCATCCAGATTCCGGCTAAGCTGATCCAGACGGATCACAATAGTATTTCCGCTGATATCATGTGCACATTTTTCTGTGTACTGTCTCAGAAGCTGCTGCTTTTTCTCCGGGCTTTCATAAAGCTCACGGTCTCCGGTAAACAGGATTTCCATTTCTTCCGCAACTTCAATCCTGTCAAACATTTCCTTTTCCTGAAGTTTTCTCAGATATTCTGCGATGTTCTTCATATTTCCAGCATATGCACAGGTAAATGCCACACTCTCACCATTTTCCCATGCCATATCCATGGCATCGTTCCAGTCTGCCCCGTGAAGTTTCATCTCGTTGTGCTCTCCTACATCATAAAAAGCACAGAGATTTTCCAGCAAAATGTGTTCCAGAACCGTTCCGTAATAAATCTCACCGGATTCTGTTTTCTGATTTTCTCCATAGGCACTGCTCCATTTTTCATCATGCGCAGTTCCTCTTTTTGTCTGAAGATCCTTGAAATATGGAATCTTCTCAAAAAGAACATTCATATCCCCGGTCTGATCCATATAAAGCTGCGTTGTCACAAATGGCCAGAAAGCATGATCCATCCACACGCGGGCAATGTTGTTGCGGTCTGCGATAAACTCACCCTGTCTGTTTCCGATGATCGTGGCATTGGTTCCATCGATGCGTACTCCACCGTAATTATCGACGATCATCTGACGTACAACAGAAGGCTCCATGATCAGAAGTGCCAGACAGTCCTGCCAGAGATCACGCCAGCCTCTTCCACCTTTTCCATAATCATGATACGGGAGGAATGAACAACCGTAAATTCTTCTTAATATCGGCTGGAAACAGATCCATTTCAGATAATTATCTCTGTCCTCATCACCTGTCTCAAAAGAAACATTCACTTTTTCTGTCCAGTGTTTTTTTACATGTTCAAATTCTCTTGCAACCTGTTTTTCAGTTCTGTAAAACCGTGCAGTCTCCTCCGGCAGCTGATTTTTTTCAGATATTCCCGCTGTCACAACATATACAGCTGTTTCATGTGGTCTCAGAACCCTGGATGCAAAACGAATACCACCGACAGCTTCCTTTCCTTCAATTTCTGTTCCTGCCGGAACACCTTTTTTCTCTTCTCTGACCACCTCCGGAATCAGGAAAGAACCGCCTTCTCCGATAAACATTTCCACATCAGGATAAAAGCTTTCCGGTTCCGTTCCCTCGCCTTCAGATCCATATACAAAATATGCAGTATTATTCTTCTGATGACCTCTTTCATCAAAAGAAAGCACCGGTTTTACTTCAACACCGTACTCCGTTGTTCTTATCCTGTGCAAAAGGGAAGTCACATGCCTGTGATCTCTGAGATTGTCTGCACTTCTTCCATATACAGGTATTACAGCAACCGGTGTGATCTCCTGTTCTTCCTCTTCAATATTGGTAATCTTTACAAGATGGACCTCCGCATCACCTTTCACTGTCACAAAAGACAAAATCTCTGACTGAAGTCCGTATTTCTCAGAAGTTCTGTGCAGCTTCTGCCACATAAATCCGGCTTCCAGGCTGCTTTTATCCTGTTTATCAGTATATTTCTGAAATTCCTGTTCTGCCGAAACTCCGCATGCTGACCAGTAACCTTTTCCTTTTATCTTGCACCAGAAATTTCTGGTGTTTCGATTATTATGAAGATTCTCAATGCTTACCGGTTCCAGCAGAAAATGATTCTGATCCAGTTTGCTGTCTCCTCCCAGAGAAGGGGTGATCGCGGATTTCAATCCGTTTTCTCCGGCCAGAGGTATATATAAACCGCTGTAATTCTCCGGATTTTCTATGGAAAAGCTTCCATTTTTATCCTGAAATTTTATATATTTCATTCTGTGATCTCCTTCCTGCCAAAATAAAACGGTATTTATATTCCATTTTACTTTGTATTCATAAATGTGATCTCCTCGCAATTTATATCCATTATGTCATGACATATAGAATTCAATTTCTGTCTCACCGGTAAGTTTCTCCTGCGGAATATAATTACCCGGAAGTTCTTCTCCATTTACATAGAGTTTTTTACATCCGGCTTCCACATGTCCCGGATTCTTCACAGTGATATGGAGATGACATCCACGGAAATCCTTGCTTATCTCAAACTTCTCCCATTCTTTTGGAATCGATGGTGCTATACGTAAGCCATAGAAATCCGGACGCATGCCAAGAATTCCTTCTACACATCCTACCATCACAGTAGATGCTGTTCCTGTCAGCCAGTGCACATGAGATCGTCCGAAATTCGGGCTTGCTTTTCCTTCTGTAAACTGTCCATAGCAGTATGGCTCCAGCTGTCTGATCTCAGCCCTGTCATTCTGCGCTGCCGGAGCATTCTCCAGGAAATAATTAAATGCACGCTCACCATGTCCGCAAAGTGCTTCTGCCAGAATGAGCCATCCCTGTGACTGTGAAAAGATTCCCGCATTTTCCTTTGTTCCTGCATTGTAGATAACCGCAAGTGCTCCGTCGAAAGCATTTGATGATATGGAGGATCCATAAGGATTGCACCGTATTCTGTATTCAATCTTTCATAAACCATTTGAAGAGCCAGATCTGCCTGCCGCTCTGTTGCAAGGCCGCTGATCACAGCCCAGCTCTGTGGATTCAGCCACATGTTTGCCTCCGGGTCAGTTCTCTTTCCGATAACCTCTCCCCGCTCCGTAAACCCACGGATAAAACGATCTTCATTCCAACAGAGTTCCTGGATCAATTTTCCAAGCTGCTCTTGTTTTTCTTCCAGGTATTTTATATATTTTTCATCTTTTTTGTATTTTGCAAACTCTTTCAGGATAGTCATTGCATAATAGAACTGTAATGCAACGAAAGTAGATTCCCCATCCTTTCCAAGTCTCAGACAATCATTCCAGTCTGCATAAAGTCCGGCCGGCATTCCATGTCTGCCAAGATGGTTCATGGAGAAGTCAATAGCTCTTTTCAGATGCTCGTATACAGTTCCTTCATCCTTGTTTGCAAACGGGATCACTTCATCGATGAATGCAAAATTTCCTGTCTCTGAAATATATTTGTATACAGTAGGGAACAGCCAGAGTGCATCATCTGCCGCGGTATG
>ENA-OQAN01000155-OQAN01000155.1-human-gut-metagenome-genome-assembly--contig:-NODE-155-length-36987-cov-2.445117_pt1 | contig 36987 bp, 44 predicted proteins | sample MGYA00242735_ERZ504527 | MGnify/ENA primary metagenome ERZ504527 (study PRJEB26092, sample SAMD00036230) | human gut metagenome | host: Homo sapiens | study: EMG produced TPA metagenomics assembly of... | reverse complement strand
ACTCGTGGCTAAACGGAACAGCCCCAGTCAGAAACCTTATTTTCGGTCTGATAGTCCATGCTTATTCATGCTATCAAAATGAAAATACATCTTTTCTATGCTTACTCAAGCGTGTGATTGACCCTAGCGTGCTTAATCGCCCTATCTAATACGATAATAACGCCATTAGAATTACTTGTCAAGAAGTTTGATTGACTTTTTGATAAATATTAAGTATGATATGCTTATAAACACCGAGAAAAGCAACGAAAGGAGCGGTTATACTAAGTTATGGAGCATTATGAAAAGAAAATCAGTTTCTTAGGAGAGAACATACAGACCATAAGAAAACACAGAGGAATGAAACAACAGGAACTTGCGGACAAATCGGTATCAATATGCAGAGCCTTTCCAAGATTGAACGGGGTGTGAATTATCCTACCTTTGACACATTAGAAAAGATAATGGACGTGCTGGGAGTAACGCCCAATGAATTATTATCAGGAGAATGGAAGTATATTGACCACACCGAACCATATATCATGGATATTATCAAACGGGAACAGGACTTCAATGTTTCCTTAGATTATCTGTCTGAAAATGAATTTTTCAATGATGAAAAAGAATGCAGATTTTACATGGAAACCAAACTCATACAGTATATCCATAACTACATTACCAATGAGGTTACGGAGTTAGAAGAACTTATGGAAATCAAGCAGTTGATACAACGTCAAAAAATAGAACGCATGATGAAAGTACATAAGGAAATGCGAGGGTTAGACCGATACAGAGAACAGCCCAAAGAGTATAAATACCATGACCCTTATGATGACTGGATATTCCGTCAACTTGCGGACATAGACAGCAGAAATAACATTCCCGACACTTCGCCACAGTTAGATTTTGATGAAACGGACTATGAAGATTATCTGAAAGAGAAATGGAACAGAGGTCTTTAATTTTCCTCTTGAATGAAAGATACAGCAAACAAAAAGCCCAGTAAAGAGTGCAAAGCACCACCAATGGTGGCAAGGCTCTTGACAGGGCTTTTTCTTTTCTGTGGTTGGTAATCAAGAGGAAGAAAGAAAAAGTGTGTATTTTTCAAGACAGAAAAATGTCAAGGGGGGTGTGCTGATTTTTGTTGTGGCGGATATATGGAACTGTTATAATATGGATATGTTTAAATTACGTTATAAGCAAGAATATTCTGCTGATTTGTCAAAAAACATCATTGCAACTGCCAGTTGACATATTTCCATATCTAAATGGTGGCTATGCAACTGATAATATTGCTAAAATTACACCATGAAAGAAAGGAGTGTTAGCTAATGAATATGGCAGACAGAATACAATATTTAAGGAAATCAAAAGGAATATCACAAGAGGAACTTGCGGATAAAGTTGGAGTTTCAAGGCAGGCTGTTTCCAAATGGGAAAGTGAACAAAGTACGCCTGACTTAGAAAAAATAATTATAATGAGTGATTTTTTTGGAGTAACAACTGACTATATCCTAAAGGGAATTGAACCAGTAGCAGACAAAGAACAAAAAAATAAAGAGCTTACGAGTAAGGTACTTTATATATCATCAACAGCTTTTGTTGCTATTGGGCTGTTTTGTGCATTTGGTAATTGGTATGCAGAACAAACAATGGAAGCAGTTTGGGGTTCAATGATTATTCAAGCTATAGGGATTGTTGGATATTTTATAGCGAGAATACTATCGGAAGAAAAATCCCCCTTTTATGTAAATTGGCTTAATATAATCGGAGTTGCTTTTATGCCTATTTCTATGATTACAGGATATATTTCAGGATTGGTTTTCAAACTAGAAGGGTGGATTGCACCTTATCCGATAGGAATATTTCATACTTTAGTTTTCGTGTTAGTATTCTTTGTAGTTGTGATTGCAAGCTATATTATTCTAAAGAAACAAACAAAATAGTGATTACCTTTATTTTGCAAAAGCAGTTAGTCTTAGGATTGACTGCTTATTAATAAAAGACACCACTTCAATGTGTCAATGGTGTCTTTTTAGTGCTATTTTATCGTCATATCAAGGCTCGTTTAATCGTGGTATATTCGTGGTAAAATGAGTGTTTTTCTATACTTCGAAATGCTTGAAAGTGTAATATTTATAGGGATAATCAAAAATCAGATATAAAGTTTATATAGAAGTTTTGTATGTAAAAATATATGGGAAATGTATTTGACGACTAGGGGGGATCATAATAAACCGAAAAAGAAAAAATAATATACCTGAAAAAAATTTTGTTATTTTGTATTTTATTTTTGTCATATCGTTGGATTTTTGAAGATGATAGATTCACATTTGCAGTAGCCGGTTTGGGATATATGGCATTGACTGGATGGGTATTCAGATTTGGCGGAAGAGCGGATCAGGATATTTCTTCGGAAAGTGTAGATGAAAATCCTCTATATGTTTATGGGATGATGAGAAAAAATCGAAATGGTTTTCCGGAATCAGAGGTTGTTTTCTGTTTCAAATGTTGCTTTTGACAGATGTTTTTTTTGCAGCAGTATATTCCTGTTGGAAATGTTGGACGAATAGCAGTGGGAATGATGCGATTGAAAAAGCGTTATTATCACTGCATATTTTAATGATAGTGGGGTATGTTGAATTTCTGAAGCATAGTGTTAGGATTCATGCAAGAAGCTACATGTATATAGAGAATAAAAAAGGAATCTGGATGCCATTCAGTTTTATCTGTTACAAATACGAGAAGTTAATAGATATCAAAATAACTTTTCCAGAAGAGGTCGAAGAGCGAAACGTTGTATTTGAAAAGGAGCTTTTACATAACCAGTACCAAAAAAAGTCAGAATATGAACTGGACGAAAAAGGAAAAGTAAGTTTTTTCAAGAAAAATAGAAATAATCAGGTGAATATCTGGGCGCTTATAGATATTACAGATATGGATAGAAATGATGTTTTGTTGTTAAATGATAAATTTGCAGAGTTCTGGATCAATGAGATGAGCAGAGAAGAAAAAAAGAAGGATATTCGTTTTACATTTGTAATCCAGGTAGATGAAATGAATGATTATCTGCAGGAAATTTTTTATGAAAGCCAGGGAATCTTTATGGATAAGCACAGAAGCCGGCTGCCTGTATTATATATACGCAAACACGATATCCTGAAAGTAAAATGGGCTGATAATGATTCAAAATATATAAGTATCAATAAGGAAATGAGAAAAGAGTTAAAGAAAATATATGATGATTCGGAGATAGAATCCATTAATAGCTGAAGAAAGGAATCATATGGCGAATCTGATATCCTTAGAAGTCCATTACCTTTAGGTGATGGGTAGTTCACTCGGTCACAACCGAGTCAGCCATGACCGAATAAAAATATGTACATATCTACTTCTCAAACCTGCAAAGTGCCTTCTGTTGTGCTCCATAAATGGAGTGATTTCCGTTGATCAGATAAGCGAGGATGCATACCAGGATGAGGGGAAGGGTATTTCGGGTGCCGAAAACTTCCAGGCCGATGAGGATCGGGGCGATGAGGGTGTTGGTGGCGCTGCCGAATACTGCGGCGTAGCAAGTGCCCCACAGATCATCGGAGGGATCCCGAGGATGGAACCTAAGACGACTCCAAGGGAAGCGCCGATGGAGAACAGTGGTGTCACTTCGCCACCCTGAAAACCGATGGAAAGTGTAAATACAGTAAACAAAAGCTTCAGAATCCAGTCATATCCGTAGATCGTTTCTCCGGCAAAGGAAGCGGAGATGAGATTGGTTCCAAGACCTGTGTAGCGTCCGCCGTGGATCACAAACAGCAGAGCTGCCAGTGGAATGGCCATGACACCGATGCGGATCAGCGGATTTGAAATTTTTTCCCCGAATAATTTCTTTGCTTTCTGAAGAAGTACGGAAAAGCATCGTCCGGCGAGACCAAAGGCAAGTCCGAGAGCAATGAGAGAGATCATGCTTCGGAGATCGGTCACAGTCCAGGTGTCTTGGATATCCACAGTAAATTTTTCCAGTCCCAGGAAATGAGAGGTGAAGGAGGCTGTATATGCGGCGATAAGTGCCGGCAGCAGCGCATCGTACTCAAGATATCCGGCAACGATCACCTCCATGGCAAAAAATACAGCGGCTAATGGCGTCTGGAACAGACCGCCAAAACCGGCAGCCATACCGGTGATCAGCATGACAGGCTTGCTTTCCCGGATATGCAGCCTGCGTCCGGCCTCGTGGGAGAGTGTAGCACCGATCTGCACGGCAACACCTTCACGGCCGGCACTTCCTCCGAAGAGATGAGTGATCCAGGTGCCGAGTATTACCAGAGGGACAAGGGCCAGAGGAATCTGGTCTCTTTTTTCTGCCCGGTTTCGAAGACCAGGGACATGCCCTTTAAGCTTAAGATGCTGAAATGATGATACATCCACACAATAAGAAGTCCGGCCAGAGGCAGGAAAGGCAGCAGGCAGCGCCAGTGTGCAGTGCGAAAAGCAGAGATCGCCAGCAGGCCTCGGCCGAAGATAGTATCTACGATCCCGACGCAGATTCCCACGACCACTGCAAGGACAGCATATTTCAGCTGCAGGATCCGATGTTCTTTTTGGATAGTTTCTTTTGTCATAGTAACTCCTTTCAATCTCCCCGTTTTGAAAAATCCATCAAAAAAAAGCTGATAACCCCGTGCATTGCACAGAAGTCATCAGCTCATTGGCGGTTTCGATAAAGATCGGGGGAGAACTTCATTCCCTTTCTGCCTGAGAGTATAGCATCCGAGGCTGATATCGTCAATAGTCAGACGGAAATCCGGAGTATCTTATTTGTTACAGGTGTGCTATGATTAAACAAATCGGCAGGTTACGGGTGAAGCAGTAAAGCGTAATGTGCTGCGACTAAGACCTGGACATATGAGAATGTAAAAATAACGGAGGAGACATCATGGAAGAACCAAGAATTGACAAAACAGTCTATACAGGAAGACCGGAGAACACCGAGGGCCGTCTGGAGAAGGAAATCGCAGTGTACGATTTTCTGGATAGTCTTGGGATTGAATATAAAAGAGCAGATCATGAAGCACTGATGACCATGGAGGCCTGCGAGGCAGTGGATCAGCTTCTGGGAGCGCAGATATGCAAAAATCTTTTTCTCTGCAACCGACAGAAAACGGATTTCTATCTGCTGCTGATGCCGGGAGAGAAGCCGTTTAAAACAAAATTTCTGTCCAAACAGATCGGAACAGCCAGACTTTCCTTTGCAGACGGAGAGCAGATGGAGGAATATCTGAACATTACACCGGGTCCTTAAGTCTGATGGGACTGATCTTTGATAAAGAAAAGAAGGTACACTGGTGATCGATAAAGAAGTCCTGGATGAAGAATATTTCGGATGCCATCCGTGTATCAATACTTCCACTCTGTTGATGAAGACCAGTGATGTAAAAGAAAAAATCCTGCCGGCGCTGGGCCACGAATATCAGGTGGTCGAGCTGCCGACAGAATAGAAAATCAACGTATGGGTGTAAGTCCTTTTTGTTGGACTCTGCTATGATGTAATGGGGGCGCTGCTTGACCTCCATATAGGTTTTGGCTATGTATTGTCCCATGATACCCAGGCAGAAAAGCTGCAGGCCGCCGATGAAGATGATGACACAGATGGTGGAAGCCCAGCCTGGGACCGGATCATCGAAGATCAGCTTTCGGACGATGATGGCTACCAGGACCAGAAAGGAAAAACCGGTCATGGTCGTTCCGAACCAGGAGGCGATGGTCAGCGGTACCTGAGAAAAATTGATGATGCCGCTGACGGCGTATTTAAACAGCTTCCAGAAGTTCCATTTGGTCTCACCGGCTACGCGTTCGATATTTTTGTAGGGGAGCCAGCAGGTGCGGAAACCGATCCAGCCGAAGATTCCCTTGGAGAAGCGGTTGTACTCACTCATGGAGACGATGGCATCCACCATACTGCGCTTCATCAGACGGAAGTCTCTGGCGCCGTCCACAATATCTGCATCCGAGATCTTATTGATCAGCTGATAAAATTTCCGGGCAAAAAAGCTCCGGATAGGTGGCTCTCCGTCACGGCTGACACGTCTGGTGGCAACGCTGTCATATTCTCCGGATTCCAGCTTCTCCAGCATTTCCGGGAGAAGGGACGGCGGATCCTGAAGATCAGCGTCCATTACTGCTACATAATCGCCGCCGGCATTGCAGAAGCCTGCATACATGGCAGCTTCTTTTCCGAAGTTTCTGGAAAAAGAAAGATAGATCACATGAGGATCCTTTTCGGAAAGCTCTTTTAAAATCTCAAGGGTTCTGTCTCTGGAACCGTCATTCACAAAGATCAGCTCATAATCACAGTTCATTTGCCTGAGGACAGAAGTGGCTTCCGGGTAAAAAAGCGGAAGGGATTCTTCCTCATTGAAGCATGGTATAATTAAAGAAATCATTTTTTGCCTCGTTTTCCAGATCATAAAAAATGATCATTTTGGCGGATATCTGTAGTCCGCCTTGGTTTCAGGTTGCTTTTGGATGGGTACTATCATATCATATTTGTCCGGAATCGGCTATAAAACAGGGGATTTTTTTCTTGCACCGCTGTTTTTTGTGATAAACTGTAAAAAAAGACAAACAAGAGGTGTGATATGCTGGAAAAATTTAACAGCTTTATAGAGAAATGGATGGCTTTTGTGACGCCGGCCTGTCTGCTTACGGGGGTACTGTTTCCGGATATTGCAAAGCATGGCGTGCCCTATGTGACGTATGCTTTTGCATTTATGACCTTTATCGGTGCGCTGAAATCCAGGTTCCGTGATGTAGCAGATGTGTTTAAGCGGCCGCTTCCTCTGATCCTGATGCTGCTGATCCTTCATGTGCTGGGACCGGTGGCCGCCTGCGGTCTGGGACATCTTCTGTTCCCGGGCAATATGAATTATATCACAGGAATGGTGCTGGAATTTTCCGTACCTGCAGCGGTGATCAGTCTGATGTGGGTATCCATTTATAATGGAAACAGTCCACTGTCACTTTCGCTGGTTGTGATCGATACAATCCTGGCTCCCTTTCTGATCCCGGCAGTATTGAAGCTCCTGGTGGGCTCCTGCGTAAAAATGGATACTGTGGGAATGATGAAGGAGCTGGTTTTCATGATCGCTCTGCCGGCAGTCCTTGCCATGTGCCTTAATGAAGTCAGCCATGGAAAGGTTATGGAGACCTGGCCGAAAAAGCTGGCACCTTTTTCAAAAATGTGCCTGATCTTTGTGGTAACCTCCAACTCCTCCAAGGTTTCTCCTTATATGAAGCATCTTAACGGAGAACGGCTGGAGGTAGCAGCAGCGATCCTGTTCCTGGCAGCAGGGGGATATGCCATCGGCTGGATCATTGCCATTCTTACAAGGCAGAATAAAGAGGCAACGGTTTCCATGATCTATGGTTCCGGAATGCGGAATATCAGTGCCGGTGCGGTGATCGCGGGAGCGTATTTTCCGGCGGAAACATTATTTCCGGTTATGATCGGAACGTTATTTCAGCAGATCCTGGCGGCTTTTTACGGAAGTATGATGCGCCGGGTCCAGACCGGACAGCAGGAAAGGGAGAAGGAGCATGGAGTTTCAGCATGATTGATCATTCCCAATGAGGGATTTCCTTTTAAGCTTTTTCTTTTTGAAGGAAGAAACGGAAATTATGTACGGGAAAAACACTGGCATACTTCGATCGAGATCTTTGCGGTGATGGACGGGAGCCTTTATTTTTATATCGATGAGAAAGAGTATCCTCTGAAGGCAGGGGAGTTTCTGATCATTAATTCCAATGAAGTACATTCTATTCAGGCGCCAGTACGTAATGAGACCATCGTACTGCAGATCCCGCTGAAGCAGTTTTCGGATTATTTTACCGCTCAGAGGTTCATCCGTTTTCGGAGCAGAAACGAAGAGTCTGAGGAAACAGACAAACGGATGGTTTCTCTGATCCGGGAGATGTATCGGGTGTACGTATCCGGGGAAACGGGGTACGAATTCCGTATCAGGGCAGTGTTCTATGAAGTTCTTTATCTTATGGTTTCCGCATACAGGGAAACAGAGGTGGAGGAGAATGCGCTGAAGATCAGCCGCAGATTGGATGCTTTGTCAAAAATAACCACTTATATGCGGGAGCATTACAAGGAGGATCTCAGACTTTCCGGACTTGCAGCCATGTTCGGATATTCCGATGCATATCTGTCAAGAATGTTCCGGAAATATGCGAAGGTCAATTTTAAGACATATTTACAGGATATCCGCATGGCATACGCCTATAAGGAGCTTTTGCATACAGATCATACCATCAGTCTATCGCACTTGACAACGGGTTTGCAAGCAGCAGGGCTTTTTCCAGGGAATTTGTAAAGCGTTACGGGATCCTGCCGGGAAGAGTGGAGCGTCAGAATCATAAAAATGTCAAAAAAGTGCTATGAATGAGTCAAGAAAAGCGGCGAAAAGCATACCATGATGTGGTATGCTTTTTTCAGTTCAAAACGAAGATACAGAGAAGCTGTGAAACAGTAATTTTGTAAGGAGGGTTAAATCGTGAAAATTCAGAAAGTAACAGATCCGGCTTTCCGCAGATACGGAAAGGTTCTGGAGGGATACAATTTCGGTCCGCTTCTGAAGGAGATGAAGCATACACCGGTTCCGGAGGATGTGGTATATGTTCCGTCAGCAGAGGAGCTGGAAGCTCTCGATGTGGAAAAAGAGCTGAAAAACAGAGCGTTTGGTGGATTACCTGTACAGATCGGATATTGCAATGGTCACAATAAAAAGCTGAATGCCCTGGAATATCATCGGAATTCCGAGATCAATGTAGCAGTGACAGATCTTGTACTGCTTATCGGACATCAGCAGGATATAGAAGAGTATCTTACATACGATACCTCAAAGGTGGAGGCATTTCTGGTACCGGCAGGAACCGGGATCGAGGTTTATGCCACAACGCTCCACTATGCACCGTGTCATGTGAATGAGAGTGGATTTCAGTGTGTAGTTGTTCTTCCGAAAGGAACCAACACAGAGATTGATTTTCCGATGTCAGGGGACGGAGAGGACGGTCTGATGACAGCCAGAAATAAATGGCTTATCGCTCATGAGGATGCGAAGATCGAAGGCGCATTCAACGGATTGAAGGGTGAAAATATCACACTTGACTGATTTTGGGTGAAGTGAATAGTTACAAACGAACAATAATATCACCGGTGGAAAATCTGCCGGATATAAAAAGGAGAATGAAGATTATGAACAATATGCCAGAAGTTAAGATCGGAATCGTTGCAGTCAGCAGAGATTGTTTTCCGGAAAGCCTTTCCGTAAACAGGAGAAAAGCTCTTGTAGACGCTTACACAAAGAAATACGATGCAAAGGATATCTACGAATGTCCGGTCTGTATCGTAGAGAGTGAGATCCATATGGTCCAGGCTCTGGAGGATATCAAAAAAGCAGGCTGTAACGCACTCTGTGTATATCTTGGAAACTTCGGACCGGAGATTTCTGAGACCCTTCTTGCAAAGCATTTCGAGGGACCGAAGATGTTTATCGCAGCAGCTGAGGAAACACAGGATAATCTCTGCCAGGGACGTGGAGATGCTTACTGCGGTATGCTGAATGCAAGCTATAATCTGCAGCTTCGTAATGTAAAAGCCTATATTCCGGAGTATCCGGTAGGTGATGCAGAGGACTGCGCGGATATGATCCATGAATTCCTTCCTATCGCAAGAGCGATCGAGGGATTGAGCAACCTGAAGATCATCAGCTTCGGACCGCGTCCTACAAACTTCCTTGCCTGCAATGCACCGATCAAACAGCTTTACAACCTTGGCGTTGAGATCGAGGAGAACTCAGAGCTGGATCTTTTCGAGGCATTCAACAAGCATGAAGGTGATGAAAGGATCCCGGCGATCGTAAAAGAGATGGAAGAAGAGCTTGGTGCGGGAAACAAGAAACCTGAGATCCTTCCGAAGCTTGCACAGTACGAGCTGACTCTGAAGGACTGGGTAAGAGATCACAAAGGATATCGTAAATATGTAACACTGACAGGAAAATGCTGGCCTGCATTCCAGACACAGTTTGGATTTGTTCCATGTTATGTAAACAGTCGTCTGACAGCACAGGGCATTCCGGTATCCTGTGAGGTTGATATCTATGGTACATTAAGTGAGTTTATCGGACAGGTAGTAAGTGATGATATCGTTACACTTCTTGATATCAATAACTCCGTTCCGAAGGATATGTACAAAGAATCTATCGAAGGAAAATTCAACTATACACTTCAGGATACTTTATGGGATTCCATTGTGGAAACACAGCATCCAGCAAGCTGTCCTTCTGTGAGATGAAATATCAGATGATCATGGCAAGATCCCTTCCGATCGAGGTTACAAACGGAACTCTTGAGGGAGATATCAAGCCTGGCGATATCACCTTCTATCGTCTGCAGAGTACAGCGGACAACAAGCTTCGTGCATATATCGCACACGGCGAGGTTCTTCCGGTTGCAACACGTTCCTTCGGTGCTATCGGTGTATTTGCAATTCCGGAGATGGGACGTTTCTACCGTCACGTGCTGATCGAGGAGGATTCCCGCATCACGGTGCTGTAGCATTCGGACATCACGGAAAAGCTCTCTTCGAGGTGTTCAAATACATTGGTGTACCGGTTGAAGAGATCGGTTACAATCAGCCGGCAGGCGTGAGATATCCGACAGAGAATCCTTGGAGATAATTAAAACAGGCAGGTAAGATCATCCGTATGTGCTGCCTGATACAAGCAAGTCCCCACTCGCTGCTTATTGTTTTTCGTAACCTCGCAGGGGACTTTCTTGATTTGGTTAAATACGATTCAGAAACCGCGGGCTCTCAGGCGTGCAGGCGCTGCGAACTGAGAGCTGCGGTTTCTGTATTTACAGGAGGAAAAATTACTATGTATTATATTGGCGTTGATCTTGGAACTTCCGCTGTAAAGCTTCTTCTTATGGAAGGATCCGGAAAGATCTGCAACATCGTATCAAAAGAATATCCGTTGTTCTTCCCCCATCCGCTGGTCTGAGCAGAATCCGGAGGACTGGTTCGCCCAGAGCATGGAAGGGATCAAAGAGCTTACAGAAGGAATTGACCGCAAAGAAGTAGCAGGAATCGGTTTTGGCGGTCAGATGCATGGTCTTGTAACTCTGGATAAAGATGACAATGTGATCCGTCCGGCGATTCTCTGGAATGACGGCCGTACCGGTGAGGAGACGGAATATCTTAATACGGTTATCGGAAAGGAAAAACTTTCTCAGTATACCGCAAACATTGCATTTGCAGGCTTCACTGCACCAAAGATCCTCTGGATGCAGAAGCATGAGCCTGAGAATTTTAAAAAAGTGGTAAAGATCATGCTTCCGAAGGATTATCTTGCCTATCGCCTGAGCGGATCCTTCTGCACAGATGTATCCGATGCTTCCGGTATGCTTCTTCTGGATGTGAAGAACCGCTGTTGGTCAAAGGAAATGCTTGAGATCTGCCATATCACAGAGGAACAGCTTCCGAAGCTGTATGAGAGCTGGCAGGTAGTCGGAAACCTGAAAGCGGAAGTTGCAAAAGAGCTTGGCTTCTCAGAAGATGTGAAGGTTGTAGCAGGTGCAGGCGACAATGCTGCGGCAGCTGTGGGAACAGGAACGGTTGGCGATGGCCAGTGCAACATTTCCCTTGGAACATCTGGTACGATCTTTATTTCCAGCAAAGATTTCGGAGTAGATGAAAACAATGCACTGCATTCCTTTGACCATGCAGATGGAAGCTATCATCTGATGGGATGCATGTTAAGTGCTGCTTCCTGCAACAAATGGTGGTCAGAGGAGATCCTTAAGACAAAGGATTTTGCGGCAGAGCAGGCACCGATCCAAAAGCTTGGCGAGAATCAGGTATTCTTCCTTCCATATCTGATGGGAGAGAGATCTCCGCATAACAACCCGGATGCAAGAGGCGTATTTTTCGGAATGTCTATGGATACCACGAGAGCAGATATGACACAGGCTGTTCTGGAAGGAGTTGCTTTCGGACTTCGAGATTCCCTTGAGGTTGCAAGAAGCCTCGGGATCCATATTGAGCGCACCAAGATCTGCGGCGGCGGAGCCAAGAGCCCTCTCTGGAAAAAGATCATTGCAAATGTGATGAATCTGAAGGTGGATGTGCCGGAGAATGAGGAAGGCCCGTCTATGGGCGGTGCAATGCTGGCAGCAGTAGCTGCGGTGAATACCCGGATGTGGAAACGATCTGTAATAAGCTGGTCAGGGTAGTAGATACGGTAGAACCGGAACCGGAGCTGGTTGCAAAATATGAAGAAAAATACCGGAAATTCCGCAAACTGTATCCGGCGATGAAAGAGCTGTTCAGATAACAGCCATTTTCACGGATAAATATTGTTCTGCTTCATAGGTATGGAGCACTAAATGGTTAAAGATCAGGAGCATGTCACAGCTCCTGATTTTTTCTGTACTGTCTTGGTGTACAGCCCTTGATTTTCGTAAAGACCTTTGTGTAATAATTAGAGTCCGAAAAACCGGACAGCAGTCCTGATTCCGTAATAGAACAGGAGGGATTTTCCAGATATTCCAGGCTGCGTTCAATGCGGTATTCCTGGATGTATCCGAAGAGAGTGATATTCATACATTTTTTGAAAAGCCGACTGCATTCGCTGGGACTTAAGTGGATCAGGTCTGCAACATCATTCAGGAGGATCTTTTCAGAGTAGTGTTCTGCGATATAGGACATGATCTGACGGATGCGGCGGTAGTTTTCTTCATCCTGACCGGATGGAAGAGTTGTCCGGGAGATCGTATTTTCATATAAGATCTTCCAGAAGTGCTGCAGTCTGGCGATGATCTCAAATTCATACATGGGTTCCCGACTGCAGTCCAGGCCGATGATGTCACGGATATCTTTTATGGCTCGGAGTGCCATTTGCAGGATAGATCAAGCGGTACGGCGGACAGGGAAAAGCTTCGGAGGATCGGTTCTGTATATTTCTGGAAAAGAAGGCTTCCCGAAAATCCGTAGATCAGTTTGGGGTCAAAGGTTATGGGGATATACTGACAGTCCTGATCCTGATACATATATCCGGCATGAAGGGCATTGGCATTGCCAAAGATTGCCTGTCCCTCTTTCAGGTGAAAGGTATTCTGATTGATCTTGTAGAGCATTTCGCCCTTTTCGATATAGGTAAGCTCGATCTCCGGATGCCAGTGCCACAGAAAGGAACCGGTCTCATAGCCGGAAAGCCGCTCGTAGCTTACCAGGAATGGGAAGGAGCTGTCTCCGTGTTTTTTCAGTTCTTTTCCGGCGGGATCTGTGATGATCTGCAAGGTGTTACCTCCTTCCTTCTGTGCGCGGATTCTGAAGTGTATATCTGCTTTTTATAGTGGAATTTATTTTATCAGAAAAGGCAGAAAATGCAAAGGGATATTCCGGGATCACCACAAAATAATACGGTTTTTACACAAAATTGTTATGGACAGAAAAGACGGGACTGTTATAATAAAAGTACATGAAGCGTTACTATTCACTGGTGATATTCTGCGCATTGCGAAGCGTGTTGCTGAGAACGGAGTGAACAGTAACCATGAAGCGTGACAGAGCGGAAGATTTTTCAGGTTCTTCCGGATCTGGGGTGTAAACTATATAACAGGAGGAAGAAAAAATGGGAACAATTAAAATTCCGGCAGCAGAAGTGCTGAAAAAAATCTATGGCGAGACAGAGGAGAGCAGCGCCCGTTATACCAATCTTGCTGTGAATTTCGAGAAGAAATATCATCATGACAAGGCAGAGTTTTTTACTGCTCCGGGCCGTACGGAGATCATTGGCAACCATGTGGATCATAACGGCGGTCAGATCATTGCGGCAAGTATCAATCTGGATACCATCGGTGCTGCTTATCCAAACGGAACCAATGTGATCCATATGATCAGTGAGGGTTACAAACAGGAAGTAGTTGTTGATCTTGACAAGCTCAGCACAGAAACCTATACAAAAGGTACAGATGCTCTTGTTGCAGGTATTATGGAGTATATGCAGAAAAAAGGCTATGCTACCGGTGGATTTGACGCTTATGTTTCCACCAAGGTTATTGCCGCTGCAGGTGTAAGCTCTTCTGCTTCCTTTGAGATGCTTGTATGTGCGATCACCAATTATTTCTTTAATGAAGGTAAGCTGGAGTATGGCGAGTATGCGAGAGCAGGTCAGTATGCTGAGAATGTTTACTGGAAAAAGGCTTCCGGTCTGATGGACCAGATGGCTTGTGCTGCCGGCGGCCGATCCTTCTGGATTTCTCTGATAAAGAGAATATCAGCTGTGAGAAGATCGCATTTTCCTTTGAGGATATGGGCTGCAGACTTGTGATCGTAAATACCGGTAAGGGCCATGCAGATCTCAGTGAGGAATATTCTTCTATTCCTATGGAGATGCGTGAGGCTGCGAAGGCTATGGGCGTAGAGCTTCTCTGTGAGTCCAATATGGAGAATCTTCTGGCACATGTGAAGGATATTCCGAATGACCGTGCTGTTCTTCGTGCGATGCATTTTTATGAAGAGAACAGACGTGTTGCAGATGCTGTGAAGGCTGTTGAGAATAAAGACGGTGAGGGATTCCTGCGTCTTCTTGAGGAGTCCGGTAATTCTTCCTGGGAGTGGCTGCAGAACTGTTATTCTCTGCAGAATTGCAAGGAGCAGAAAATCACGTTGAGTCTGGCGCTTACCAAGCTGTTTCTGAATAAGATCGGTGCTGGTATCTGCAGAGTTCATGGTGGTGGTTTTGCAGGAGTTATCATGTGCGTGCTTCCGATCGAGAACGCAGATGCGTATGTGGACTATATGGCTCAGTATGTTGGAAGGGAAAATGTCTATCCGATGAATATCAGGAGTACAGGGGCTGTTCATGTTGAGTGATTTTTGACGGCATAACGAACGTCATGGAGGGCGATTCGTTTCCGAATGCGGCTTTGGCGGCATCCGGAAATGAACCGCCCTTTGCGCTGTACTATGATTTTTTATTTTTTAATCAAAATTTTATGATTTGTTTCTGATTTAAATTTATGGGTTATGGTATAATGAGAAAAATTTTAAGAGAGTATTAAAAAAGAATTTGCAGAAGTTTTCAAGGTGAGATTTCTGGAGTTGTTTTGAGTTTTGTTTTTTCATTATATTTCATAAGAAAGGTTTGACATATTTATGAGCAGAAGAGAGTTTCTTGAGGTTTTACGGGGGCAGTTGTCCGGACAGATGACCCAGGGGAGAGCTGCGGCTCATGTGCGGTATTATGAGGATTACATTCAGTCTCAGGTCCGGAACGGTCGAAGTGAATCAGATGTCCTGGCAGAACTGGGGGATCCCAGGCTGATCGCCAAGACTTTGATCGATACAGATGACAGTGCAGCTGTTTATGATGAGTCCGGTTATTCTGAAGAGAGCTACGGTACAGATGATTATGCGGATAATGGGACGGAGAGCAGTGCCGGAAAGGCAAGAAGCTTTAAACTGGATCTGAGCACATGGTATGGGAAGACGATCGTGATCGCCATTGCAGCGTTAATTGTGATACTTTTAACAACTGTTTTGGTGGCAGTTGCTCCATTTTTGATAATTTTTGGTATAGTTTTGTATTTAATATCCTGGTACAGGAAGAAAAAAGTGTAATTGTTCCACAACAGCTGTGAATTAAAGACAATTTCCGTGTAATGAAATGGATTGCTTGTGAAAAAAGTATTTATAAGATTTGCATAAAAAATATGTGTTTGGTCTTGATTTATAGTGGATTTTACTGTATAATCTGGGTTAACAAGTTGAGATTGTGTCTGTTTTGTAATAAAAACAGATGATGCCATTGAGAAGAGAGAACGGCAGAAGATATGCATCTAAGGATGCGTTATTTTCTGCCGATTTTTTTATCTGTTTTTTATGGAAGGTGATCAGAATGGATTGCCTTATTGAGGTGCGGTAAAATGTATAAAATAGATAAAAATAATTATTATTAAATGATAATTGTATAAAATAAATAAAGAAATATTGAAAAATAAGAAAATAATTGTTGATTATATGCAAGAAATGTGTTATCATTTGGTAAAAAGTTGGTAAAGATAACAAACACGCAAATACAAAGGAGGGTAGTGGGAGGGCATTTTTGACAGCAGAACGTAAATGAGAGTTTTGCTTAATGTATTGGGGTAATTGCTGGAAGATATAACGGAAATGTTTTTCAGCAGAATGTGTAATGAGCAACATGATCAGCACTGTCAGGGGGACAGAGATATCGTGATGATGCAGCTGATCGGTAGTACGTAAATTTATGAAAAGCAGGTGATATACAATGAAAAGTAAAAAATCTTTTTTCAGGACAGTGGAGCCTTATCTCTATCTGGTTCCTGTAATGATCCTTTTTATACTGTTTGTATTCTGGCCGTTCGTTAAGACGATCCAGCTGAGCTTTGCCAGAACCACACCTCTTGGTCAGGTGGCACAGTATGTAGGACTTGACAACTATACGAATATTTTTACAGATGGAACGTTCCTTAACAGTTTGGTGACAACACTGAAATTCTCTGTTATGCGAGTTATCCTTTCTATTGTGCTCGGTTTTATACTGGCGATCATCAGTACAGAGAAGATCAGGGCAAAGGGATTTTTCCGTACTGTATATGCACTTCCGATGGCTATTTCCGCAGCAGCGGCATCTGTAGTGTTCATGTTTATTTTCCACAGCTCTCTGGGTATCCTGAACAGGGCGCTCGGAACTCATATCGGATGGCTGACAGATAAGAAATATGCACTGATCGCAGTTACGATCGTTAGTGTATGGATGGCGATCGGTATGAATTTCATTTACCTTACTGCAGCGATCCAGAGTGTACCGGCTGAGCTTTATGAGAGCGTTGCCCTGGATGGAGCGAATTTCTTCCAGAAGCACCGTCATGTAACGATTCCGTCAATCTCTCCGACACTGTTCTTCCTTCTCATCATCAATGTCATCAACTCCGTACAGGCATACGCAGAGTTCAAGATGATGACCCAGGGCGGACCGGCAGAGAGTACCAACGTTATCGTGTATGAGATTTACCAGGAGCATTTATCAACAGCCGTTTCGGTGTGGCCTGTTCAGAATCCGTAATTCTGTTTGTTATTTTGATCATCCTGACTGCACTGCAGTTTAGACTGGAAAAGAAGGTGACCTACTGATGAAAGAAAAACCATATGTAAAAGTGGCGATGTATGCGCTGAATATTATTTTTGCAATTATTATTATTGTTCCTGTTATCTACTGTTTCAATGTTAGTATGATGGATCTGAAGGAGATCTACGGCGGAAAGTTCTGGCCGTCCCATCTGACTATCGAGAACTACACAAGAGCATTTCAGCTTGCACCGTTCTTTACCTTCATTAAGAACTCACTGATCGTATCCGGTGTTATCACATTTGCTCAGGTCGTTACAGGTGCTCTTGCAGCATATGCTTTTGCAATGATGGAGTTCAAAGGCAAAAAGGTCCTGTTCTATATTATGCTGGCAACCATGATGATCCCGAGCCAGGCGATCATCATCGCAAACTACCTGACTATTGCTGACTGGGGTATCCGTAATACATACGCAGCGCTGATCCTTCCTAATGCAGCAGCAGCTTTTGCAGTATTCAACATGCGTCAGGCATTCCTGACACTGCCGAAGGAGATCCATGAGGCGGCAGAGATTGACGGATGTACAAATTTCAAGTTCTTATATACCATCGGTGTTCCGCTTATCAAACCATCACTGGGTGCTCTGATCATCTATGTATTCCTTCAGAGCTGGAACTACTATCTGTGGCCACTGCTTGTAACTGACAGTGTAAATATGAGAACAGTTCAGATCGGTCTTGGTATGCTCCAGGGTGCTGAGGCAACAGACTTCCGACCGGTTATGGCCGGTGCTATGGTTATCCTGATTCCGTCGATTCTTGTATTTATCATTGGTCCAGAAGCAGATGATCAGTGGTCTGACAGCAGGTGCTGTTAAGGGTTGATCCAATCACATAAGAGCAAGTAGCAAAAATGTTAATTTGTCCGACCTGTATTGGGGTGGGTCGGACCATTATAAAAGGAGGGTTTCTATATGAACAACAAAAAATGGATGGCGATTCTTTTAGGAGGAATCATGGCTGCATCTTTGGCAGCTCCGTGCTCAGTAAGTGCAGCTGAGAAAACAACACTTACATTCTGGCATGCAATGGGCGGCACAAACGGTGAGGTGCTTCAGCAGATCGTGGATGATTTCAACGCATCCCAGGATGAGATCGAGATTAAAGCTGAGTATCAGGGAACCTATGATGATACCATCACAAAACTGAAAGCTGCTATGCAGAGTGACTCCGGTCTTCCGGATGTCTGCCAGATGTATGACGTTGGAACAAAATTTATGTATGACAGTGGTGCTGTCATTCCTGTAGAAGACAAATTTGAGAGCACAGGCTATGATAAGAGTTCCGTTATGGATGTTATCAGCAGCTACTATACCGTAGAAGCAAGCAGTATGCAATGCCATTTAACGTATCCACACCTATGCTGTATTACAACAAAGACGTATTTGAGGCAGCAGGACTTGATCCTGAAACTCCTCCGACAACTTATGATGAGGTTCTTGAGGATGCCAAGAAGATCGTAGAGAGCGGAGCAGCTCCGGTTGGTTATTCACAGGCTATTTACGGATGGTTCTTTGAGCAGCAGCTTGCAGGACTTGGCGTAACATACGGAAATAATGACAATGGACGTACAGAGGCAGTTACAGCTGTTGATTTTGATTCCAACGGCGGCGGTCTGAAAGTATTTGACATGTGGAAAAAGCTGTATGATTCCGGATATTTCGAAGATTACGGAACAACAACAGCAGATACGCAGACAGCGTTCTTCTCCGGACAGGTTGGTATGATCATCGAGTCTACTGCTATCCTGAAAAACGCAGTTGATTCTTCTCCGTTCGAAGTTGGTACAGGATATCTCCCGAGAATCGAGCAGAATGATGAAGGCGGTGTTATCATCGGTGGTGGATCCCTGTGGCTTACAGATACAGGTAACGAAGCTAACGAAGATGCAGCATGGAAATTCATCGAGTACATCACAACTCCTGATGTACAGGCTAAATGGTCCATGGGCACAGGATACTTTGCAATCAACGAGAAAGCTTATGAGACAGATGATATGAAGGCTTATCTCAAAGAAAACCCGAATTTCGAGACAGCTATCAACCAGCTGAAGGATTCTCCTGTAAACTGCAATACAGCAGGTGTTCTCTCCGGCGTACAGACAGAAGCCCGTCTTACATTCAATGAGATCATGCCGCAGGTATATGATGGCAAGCTCACAACTCAGGACGCTGTTGATCAGCTTGCAGCTTCTGTAAACAAAGCAATCGAGAACTATAACGAGTCTATTAAATAATCAGAATGCCCTCTGATCAGTAGATAGAGCAACAGATAGGGATACCGCCGCCGGGCGCCGGTATCCCTGCTGTTTTACATGCTGTGAGACTACAGATCATGTATATCCGGGGTATAGGATCATATGAAAAACTGTGTAGTGAGACGGACGGAGTGAGTCCGGCTGACTAGACAGCTTTCGAATGGAGTGAGTGTGGCCTGCGGCGTTCGTGCAGGGCAAAATGAAGTGATGCGCTATTGGCGTTATCATCGGCAGAAAATAATGTTACAACAGGAAAGGGGCAAATTTATGGGCGGAATTCTCGGAGCATGCAATGCAATATCGGATTATTTGCACACTTTAAATATGGGATCGACGCTGTTTCGGCTGATTCTTGCGATGTTTCTTGGATGTCTGATCGGTATTGACCGTGGAATGAAGAAGCGTGTGGCAGGTGTAAAAACACATATGATCGTCTGTATGGGGGCAACTCTGGTTATGATGACGGGCGATTTTATCCATGTATATTCTAATGGGGCAGGAATCGGAGATACTGCACGACTTGGCGCACAGGTTGTCAGCGGAATCGGTTTTCTCGGAGTGGGAACCATCATCGTGACCGGACAGAGACATGTATCCGGTCTTACGACAGCAGCCAGTCTTTGGACTTCCGCGTGCATCGGACTTGCTGTGGGGATCGGTTTTTACAGCGGTGCGATCTTTACCACGCTGGGACTTATTCTGGTGTTCAAATATGCGAAATATATAGAGGTTTATGTGGAAGAGCATTCCAATACCTATGACGTATATATGGAGTTTGAAAATGAAGACAAGATGAGTATGGTCATAAAGAAGCTTCGGGAAGAGGATATCCTGATCTCCAACGTAGTTATCATCAAAAAGAGATCCAAAACACAGAGTGTGGTGATCCAGGCAACAATGGAGGCTGCCAAATGGAAAGCACGCCATACTGTATTTCGTGAGGTAAGACAGCAGGAAGGAGTTATTTCTGTAGAGGAAATATGAACGGGAATCGGGAATACAATGAAACTTATCATGTTTTTGAGAAAGTTAAGAGCATGTTAAAGAAAAAACGATGTATTTTACGAAAAATGCACTTGAAATATGAAGAATAGTCTGATACAATGAATACAAAGTGAAGAAGGAATCTGATTCAGCTTGCTGAATACAGAGAATGCCATTGAGAACAGAGACCGGCATGAAGACACATGGATAAGTGTGTTTTTATGCCGGCTATTTTTATGCGCAAATGTTAATGTTTCAAAAGGATTACAAGGGTTACAAAGGGTTACGGCATAAAAATAATGGCATATTCACTTGAAAGATTGCTGTTCGTAAGCAGTACTCCTCGCAGAATATATACCTGCGGACGGCAATGCTTGTGTTGCAACGGATATTCTGCTGTTTCCGGCGCAGAGAAAGCCGGGGACAGTTCAGAAGATCCGCAAACAGGAAAGGAGAAACAGATCTATGTATGATGTGATCATTATCGGAGCAGGAGTTTCCGGAGCGGCAGCGGCGAGAGAGCTTTCAAGATATCGGCTGAAAATCTGCGTTCTGGAGCGAGAAGAGGATGTATGCTGTGGAACTTCCAAGGCAAACAGCGGAATCGCTCATTCCGGTTATGATGCAGAACCGGGAAGCCTTATGGCGGAACTGAATGTGAAGGGCAGCAATATGATGGGACAGCTTTCGAAGGAACTGGATTTTCCTTTTAAACAGACTGGTTCACTGACTGTCTGTACGACTGAGAATGGAATCGCCATGCTGCATAAGCTGCGTGAAAGAGGACTGAAAAACGGAGTAGAGGGACTGAGGATCCTTGACAGAGAAGAGGCACTTGCCATGGAGCCGAATCTGTCTGATCAGGTGCTGGCAGCGCTGTATGCACCGACAGCCGGAATTGTCTGTCCCTTTGAGCTGAACATTGCAATGGCAGAGAATGCATATAACAATGGTGTGGAATTTAAATTTGACACAAAAGTAAAGAACATCCGAAAACAGGAAAAAGGTTTTGTTGTGGAAACCTCAAAGGGTGATCTTGAGACAGGCTGTATCGTCAATGCTGCCGGTGTCTATGCGGATGTTTTTCATAATATGGTAAGTGAGAAAAAACTGCATATCACTCCTCGTAAGGGTGAGTATATGCTTCTTGATAAAAGTGCAGGAACACATGTGAATCATACGATCTTTGCACTTCCAAATAAGAACGGAAAAGGAGTTCTGGTAACACAGACTGTTCACGGTAATCTTCTGATCGGGCCTACAGCTACGGATCTGGAGGATCGGGAGGAAACAGCGACTACATCAGAGGGGATGGAGGAAGTAAGTGCCAAATCCCGGAAAACAGTAAAGGATATTCCACTGCGGAAGGTGATCACAAGCTTTGCAGGGCTTCGAGCTATCGAGGACGGTATGGATTTTGTGATCGAAGAGGTGGAGGATGCTCCCGGATTTATCGATTGTGCAGGAATCGCATCCCCGGGACTTACCAGTCACCGGCCATTGGCTGTATGGTTGCTGACATCGTAAAAGAAAAATTACATCCGGAAGTAAATCCGGATTTTGATCCGGTGAGAAAAGGGATCCTGGATCCGTCAGAGCTTTCTCTGGAAGAAAGAAATGAGCTGATCAAAAGATCACCGGAATATGGAAATATCATCTGCAGATGTGAGATGATCTCTGAGGGAGAGATCCTGGATGCGATCCGAAGACCGCTTGGAGCGAAATCCCTGGACGGAGTAAAACGTCGTACAAGAGCAGGAATGGGAAGATGTCAGTCAGGCTTCTGCTCTCCCAGAACAATGGAAATCCTCAGCCGAGAGCTTGGCATTTCCATGGAGGAGATCACAAAAACAGGCGGAGCTTCCAGACTGATCGAAGGAATCAACAAGAAAATTGCAGAGGAGGGCGAGAACCATGAATGATAAGATTATGGTGAAGAGAGATATCGTGATCATAGGCGGAGGCCCTGCAGGACTGGCAGCAGCCCTGGCTGCAAAGAAAGAGGGAGCAGAGAGTATCCTGATCCTGGAACGTGATAAGGAACTGGGCGGGATCCTGAATCAGTGTATCCATAATGGATTTGGCCTTCATACATTTCAGGAGGAGCTGACAGGACCGGAATATGCGGCACGTTTTATCCGGATGGTAAAAGAGCAGCAGATCGAGTACCGGCTGAACACCATGGTCATGGATATCAGCAGGATAAGGTGATCACTGCATGAGCCGCCAGGAGGGAATGTATCAGATCCGGGCAAAAGCTGTGATCCTTGCCATGGGCTGCAGAGAGAGACCGCGAGGTGCACTGAACATTCCGGGATATCGACCGGCAGGCATTTATTCAGCAGGAACAGCACAGCGCCTTGTAAACATGGAAGGATTTATGCCGGGAAAAAAAGTAGTGATCCTGGGATCCGGTGATATCGGACTGATCATGGCTAGACGTATGACGCTGGAAGGTGCAGAGGTTAAGGCAGTGGCAGAATTGATGCCATATTCCGGAGGCCTGAAGCGAAATATCGTGCAGTGCCTGGATGACTTTGGAATCCCGTTGAAGCTTAGTCATACAGTGGTTGACATAAAAGGAAAAGAGCGCGTGGAAGGAATCACTCTTGCAGAGGTAGATGAAAACAGACGCCCGATTCCCGGTACAGAGGAATTTTTTGAATGCGATACGCTTCTTCTTTCTGTTGGTCTGATCCCGGAGAATGAGCTTTCCGGACAGGCAGGTGTGAAGCTGAGCAATGTGACTTCCGGACCGGTGGTAAACGAAAGTCTGGAGACAAATGTAGAAGGTATTTTTGCCTGCGGAAATGTTCTTCATGTTCATGATCTGGTGGATTTTGTTTCGGAGGAAGCCGGCAATGCAGGAAGAAATGCGGCTCTCTATATAAACAACAATGGAGAGGACAAAATACCGGAAGAGATAAAGATCACGCTTTCGCCCCAAAACGGAGTCCGCTATACAGTGCCGTCTGAGATCCGTATCGGTCACATGGCGGAGGAGCAGCTGGTCCGTTTCCGTGTGGGAAATGTATATAAAAATTGTTACATCCGTGCATATCTGGATGGAGAACGGATCTTTTCCAGAAAAAAACAGGTGGCAGCACCCGGAGAGATGGAACAGATCAAATTGAAAAAAGAGCAGCTTCTTTCCATTCTGGAAGGAAAACAGAAACAGGATAAACATGAACTTGTGATCCAGGTGGAGGAGTGATGAAAATGGAAAAAAGGAATCTTACTTGTATCGGATGTCCTATGGGATGCGCCCTTCTGGTGGAAATGAATGGAAAAGAAATCATTTCCGTCACAGGAAATACCTGTAAAAAAGGTGCGGAATATGCAGTGAAGGAAGTGACAGATCCGACCAGGATCGTGACAACGACCGTGCGTGTGAAGAATGGAAGCATGCCGGTGGTGTCAGTAAAGACAGCACAGGATATTCCGAAAGGAAAGATTTTTGACTGTGTGGAAACGCTGCGGGATGTATGTGTGGAAGCGCCGGTTCAGATCGGGGACGTGATCCTGGAGAATGTAGCAGGCACAGGCGTGGATATCGTGGCTACAGGAAATGTGAAGCAGATCATACAGTGATCTGCAAAGGATATATGGCAATCTGTATGCTTATAATATGTCAGCCTCCGGCAGACAAAGCGAATAAAATAAACCTGAAAAGGCTTTTTTTATCGCTTTGTTTGTCATGAAATAAAATATACAAAATGCACAAAAAATATTAGCACTTAAAAGAATAATTAATTAAAAAATAACAAAAAAAATATATAAGAATCGATAAAAAATGTTGAAAATAAATAAACGTTATGATATAATCAGAAATATGAATTAGCAAAAATGCTCATAACGATGTGATGCATTGAATGGAGGATGATTAGAATGAAAGTATTTGGACATCGTGGTTTCAGCGGAGAATATCCGGAGAATACAATGCTGGCGTTTCAGAAAGCTGTGGAGGCTGGTTGCGAGGGGATCGAGCTTGATGTACAGCTGACCAAGGATCTGGTTCCGGTGATCATGCACGATGAGAAGGTTGACCGTACCACAGATGGAAACGGATATATCTATGATCTTACATATGCTGAGCTGTGTAAACTGGATTGCAGTTATCCGGATAAGTTTGCCGGAAAATTCGGCAGGCTTCAGATTCCGACTCTGAGAGAGTATTTGGAGTGGATGGCAGAGGAGGAAGATCTGATTACAAACATCGAGCTGAAGAACAGTGTTTATTATTATGGTGGTATGGAAGAGAAGGTCATTGATATGATCTGCGAATATGGTCTGGAGGATCGGATCATTCTTTCCTCTTTCAATAACGCATCCATTGTACTGTGCAGACAGAGTGATGAGACTATTGCAGGAGGCTTTCTGGTAGATAAATACGTGGATAATGCAGGGGTTTATGCAAGAACCTGTGATGTGCAGTATTATCATCCGAATCTGGAATACCTGAAGGAAGAGCATGTACGCAGCTGTTCCCAGAACGGGATCGGGGTGAATGTCTGGACTGTAAACGAGGAAGAGGATATGAGAAGGATGAAGAAATGGGGAGTAAACTCCATCATCACCAATTATCCGGACAGAGGAAGAACAGTGGCAGACGAGGATTGACACTGCGATGTAAAGACGCTTTCTGTGAGACACATACAGGAGGCTGACTGAATTTGAAATCTTCGGCAGGAGGGGGTCCTGCTGCAGATCTATATAAGTAAAATAAAAAACTATAATAATGTATATGGAGGATTTTTACAATGGAGAAAGAAACAAGACCTTTTATTTCCTGGCAGCTTGCAGACGATTTTATGACTGCAGTATTTGAGAAAATGGGAGTTCCGACGGAGGATGCAAGACTTTGCGCTGATGTACTTCTGGAAAGTGACAGACGTGGAATCGAGAGCCATGGCTGCAACCGTTTTAAACCGATCTATATCGACCGTATCAAATCCGGAATCTTAAATCCTGTAACAAAGATCGATATCCTTAAAGAGACACCAACAACTGCAGTTCTCGATGCCAACGATGGTATGGGAATGGTAGCCAGCAAGAAGGCTATGGACATGTGTATTGAAAAAGCACATAAATACGGCATGGGTATGGTTGCAGTCCGTAACTCTTCCCATTATGGAATCGCAGGCTACTGGACAGGTCTCGCAGCAAAGGAGAATATGATCGGTATCAGTGGTACCAACGCAAGACCATCCGTTGCACCGACATTTGGTGTTGAGAATATGCTTGGAACCAACCCGTTGACATTTAGTATGCCTACAGATGAGCCGTTCCCATTTACACTGGACTGTGCAACATCTGTTATCCAGAATGGCAAGATCGAATACTACGCACGTATCAATCATGATACTCCTAAGGGTCTTGTTATTTCCAGAGAAGGAGAGGAGCTTACAGATAGTGCAGAGATCCTTAAGAAGATCAGAAGCCAGCAGGCAGCACTTGCTCCTCTCGGTGGATTTGGTGAGACAACCGGAGGATATAAGGGATACGGATACTCTACTGTTGTTGAGATCCTTTCCGCTGCTCTTCAGTCCGGTCTCTTCCTGAAAGCTCTGGATGGTAAGGATGAGGAAGGAAAGATCCGTCCATATCATCTTGGACATTTCTTTATTGCTATCGACACAGAGGCATTTATGGGTGCAGAGGCATTCAAGAAAACATGCGGTGATATCCTGAGAGACCTGAGAGGCTCCGAGAAGGCTCCTGGACAGGAACGTATCTACACAGCAGGCGAGAAGGAATATGATGTATGGATGTATCGTAAGGATAAGGGAGTTCCGGTGACAGAGGCAGTTCAGAAAGAGTTTATCGGACTTCGCGATGAATTCGGACTTACACAGTTCAAATTCCCGTTTGAGAAATAATGTATCTGCAGAAGGGAAGTCCATAGGGCTTCCCTTCTTTTGCCAGAGAAGAAGATTGTCTGAGAATTGTAATACAGCCGGAAATAAAACAGATATATTTGGCAAATGCGTCTGGTCTTTGAAGCAATAAACTGATACAATAAGAATAATATCTTCAAATAATGCGCGGAGATAGGATGATATTGTGTGAACATTGCGGAGGAAGAGAGAAGATGAACAAAGAATTTCTGGACGCGATCGAGGCGAACCCGATCATAGCGGCTGTAAAGGATGAGCAGGGGCTTCAGAATTGTTTGGGCAGGGAGGAGCTTACCGTGATCTTTATCCTGTATGGAGATATCCGTTCTATTGGGGGAATTGTGGAGCGGATCCACCAGGCGGGGAAGATCGCGATGGCACATATAGACCTGATCACAGGTTTAAGCTCAAAAGAGGTTTCTGTGGATTATATTTGTAAAAATATCCATGCAGATGGGATCATTTCAACAAAAGCATCCATGATCAACAGGGCGAAGAAGCTTGGAATGTATACAGTTCTGCGTTTTTTCCTTATTGATTCCATGGCGATCAAGAATATTGAGAATCTGGGAAATCAGCATGAGCAGCTGCCGGATGTGGTAGAGGTTCTGCCGGGGCTGATGCCAAAGATTCTTAAACAGATATGTAAAACAAGCAAGGTGCCTGTGATCGCAGGCGGTTTGATCTCCGATAAGGAGGATGTGATGGGAGCCCTGGGTGCGGGAGCAGCAGCGGTTTCCACTACAAATCAGAAGGTATGGGAATTATGAGGCTGCAGAGGCATTGAGCCGCAGCCAAGAAATGTATTGGAGGATTTTTATATGGCAAAATATGTTATGGCGCTGGATTCCGGAACGACCAGTAACCGCTGTATTCTTTTTGATGAAAGCGGAAGAATCCGCAGTGTGGCGCAGAAGGAGTTTATCCAGCATTTTCCGAAACCGGGATGGGTAGAGCATGATGCAGGTGAGATCTGGTCCACACAGCTTTCTGTTGCCAGAGAGGCTATGAACCAGATCGAGGCAACGGCAGAGGATATTGCAGCGATCGGTATCACCAATCAGAGAGAGACCACTATTGTCTGGGATAAGAATACGGGACAGCCGGTTTATCATGCCATCGTATGGCAGTGCAGAAGAACTTCAGAATACTGCGACAGTCTGAAAGCAAAGGGACTGGAAGAAAAATTCCGTCAGAAAACAGGACTTGTTATTGATGCGTATTTTTCTGCCACCAAGGTAAAATGGATCCTGGATAATGTGGAGGGTGCCCGCGAAAGAGCAGAGAAGGGAGAGCTTCTGTTTGGTACCGTGGAGACCTGGCTGATCTGGAAACTGACCAAGGGAGCTGTTCATGTAACAGATTATTCCAATGCATCCAGAACGATGATGTTCAATATCAATACACTGGAGTGGGATGATGAGATCCTGGAGGAGCTTGATATTCCGAAATGCATGCTCCCGCAGGTAAAAGAGTCCAGTGAGATTTATGGTGAGACAGATCCGTCCTTTTTCGGTGGAAGGATTCCGGTAGCCGGTGCTGCCGGGGACCAGCAGGCGGCGCTGTTCGGGCAGGCCTGCTTTGAGAAAGGTGAAACCAAGAATACATATGGAACCGGTGGCTTTCTTCTGATGAATGCAGGAGATAAACCGGTATTTTCCAATAACGGGCTGGTTACAACCATCGGATGGGGACTTAACGGAGAGATCACTTATGTTCTGGAGGGATCCGTATTTGTGGCTGGTGCTGCGATCCAGTGGCTTCGTGATGAGCTTCATCTGGTGGATTCCGCATCGGATACCGAGTATTTTGCGGGAAAGGTACCGGATGCAAACGGCTGCTACGTCGTGCCTGCGTTTACGGGACTTGGAGCTCCTTACTGGGATCAGTATGCCCGTGGCACGATCGTGGGATTGACCCGTGGTGTAAATAAGTATCATATTGTGCGTGCGACTTTGGAATCACTTGCATATCAGGTCAATGATGTGCTGGAGGTTATGAAGGAAGATGCAGGAAGTGACCTTGCAGTTCTTCGTGTAGACGGCGGAGCAAGTGCAAACAATCTTCTCCTGCAGATCCAGGCCAATATCAGTAATGTAGCTGTAGAACGTCCGGAATGTATTGAGACAACTGCTCTTGGTGCCGCATATCTGGCAGGTCTTGCTGTGGGATTCTGGGAAAGCAAGGAGGCAGTACTGGAAAGTCGTGATGTGGAACGTATTTTCCGCACGGAGATCGATGACGAGAAGCGAAATGCCATGGTAAAAGGCTGGAGAGCTGCAGTAGCTGCTCCAGAGACTGGATCAAAAAGAATCCAGTAAAAGATAAAAAAAGAAAAAGTCATGCAGCGGGACCGGAATGAAAATGTCCTGTGCATGGCTTTTTTGCGTTTCCGGAATGTCACAGACAGACCGGCATATAAGCGATCGCGGAACAGATCCGCCGGAGCTTACAGAGTGGTCAGATCGATCCTGTAATCGTCGGAACCCTCTCCGTCAGCAGTGTAGTAAGCTGCTCTTTCTTCTGCATTTACATAGATGTGGAGCTCTTTGCCTTTCAGGCCTTTTGCTTCTGCATCTTTCTTAACAGCTGCCTCAAGGTCGGCAACTGTGATGGATGTCTCAAAAATTTCAAGTGTGATGCCGCTGATCTTATGATTTTTTACAGTGTTCTTAACTTCTTCTACTACTTCTGGTGCCTTGGCTGCTACAGTCTCTGTTGCCTTTTTGACTGCTTTAACGGTTTTTTCAGCTGCAGGTGTTTTTTCAATCTTTTCTACAGTTGATTTCACGGTAGCTTTGGCCTTGGTGGTTGCGCTCTTCAGGTTGCTTGTTCTGCTGTTTCTTCTTTTTTTCCATAATGGAACACTCCCTTCCGCATATTTCGCTGACAGAATGGATCTGCCGGAATATGTACCTGTTTACAGTAGCATGAATTCGCTGGAAAGTCAAATTTTTGCTTGGGTGTTGCATTTCCGGCAGTTGTCGTATAAACTGGATTACAGAGAAAATCAGACAGGGGTACAGAGATTGAAGAATATTCAGGAAGATATTAAAACAGGAAAATTTAAGCAGGCATATCTCCTTTACGGTGAGGAAGCCTATCTGAAACAACAATATAAAAGAAATCTGGTGAAGGCTCTGAACCCGGACGATGATACCATGAATTTTACCAGATATGAGGGGAAGGGGATCGATGTCCGGGAGCTTTTGAGTCTTTGTGATACCATGCCCTTTTTTGCAGAGCGAAGAGTAGTCCTTCTTGAGGATACGGGATTCTTTAAGAACAAATGTGAGGAACTGGCAGATTATATGAAAGCTCTGCCTGATTATCTGTATCTGGTGTTCTGCGAGTCTGAAGTAGATAAGAGAAGCCGTATGTACAAGGCGGTAAAAGCCTGCGGCAGCATCGGGGAATTTAAACAGCAGGATGAAAAGACTCTTATGCGGTGGGCAGCAGGGATCCTTGGAAAAATGGCCGCAGGATCACCCAGAGAGATGTGGAGCTTCTGCTGACCATGACGGGAACAGATATGGGAAATATAAGGATGGAGCTGGAAAAGCTGATCTCCTATACAGTTGGAAGAGATGTTGTGACTGCTGCAGATATCCGGGCTGTCTGTACTACACAGACAACCAATAAGATCTTTGATATGGTGCGTGCGGTGACAGAGAAGAACCAGAAGCGGGCCCTGGATCTGTACTATGACCTTCTGACTCTTCGGGAACCGCCAATGAGGATATTGTTTCTTCTGGCGAAACAGTTTCGTCAGATCTGCCTGACCAAGAAAATGTCGCAGGAGGGTCTTTCTCAGACTGAGATCGCTTCCAAACTGGGAGTACCCTCTTTTGTTGTGCGGAATCTGGCGTCCTGTGCCAGATCCTACACTGTGGAAGAGCTGGAGAATGCTGTGCGGGATTTTGTGGATGCGGAAGAGGCGGTAAAGACAGGTACACTTGGAGATGTGCTCAGCGTGGAGCTTCTGATCGTGAAGTACAGCTCGGCGAGAGCAGTGAGAGCCTGAGTTTTACGGAGACGGGTTCTGCCACAGGGTCGCTCCGTTGTCCCTGAGCCATTTTTCGCAGGTTTTATACTCCGGCATCACAGATGCCACCACTGCATAAAAGGCAGGGGAATGATTCATTTCTTTTCTGTGGGAAAGTTCGTGTACCACAACATAATCTAGGACTTTTTCCGGGGCGAAGATCAGCCGCCAGTTGAAATTCAGGTTTCCTTCGCTGGTGCAGCTTCCCCAGCGGGTTTTTTGTTCCCGGATCGTGATACGGCCGTAGGTTACGCCCATTTTTCTGGCGTAGGCTGCGGTTTTTCTTTTGAATATTTTTCTGGCGGATTCCATATAATAACTGCGGCGGAATTCTGAAAGAGGCGGGTTTTCAGCCTGGGGCTGTGCCGGATCAGTGGCAGCGTGTGAGAGATGCTCCAGGATCCAGCTTTCTTTCTGTGAGAGAAAACGATGGATGGTGGAATCTGGCATTGTGTGTGGAGCGCGGACAGTTACCTGACCGGAAACGCTGACCTGGATCGCCAGGGTTTTCCGACTGCTGCGGATAATGCGGTAGGGAAAGGGATGGGATATCATAAAAAACTCCTTTTGGTCAATGCAGAAATCTATATACAAAAAAGACAGTCGCTGACGGTTCGACTGTCTTTCCTTTTACTTATAAGCTTATAACTAAAATATTCCGTGGTCTATTACGCAATGCTGTTGACAGCTTTGGAAAGACGGGAAATTTTTCTGGCGCAGTTATTTTTGTGATAAACGCCCTTGGATGTAGCTTTGCTGATTGTGGAGATTGCGTCCTTAAGAGCAACCTCTGCAGCTGCCTTATCCTTATTCTCAACTGCTGTCTCAACTTTCTTGATGGAAGTCTTAACTGCAGAACGGATTGCTTTGTTTCTTGCAGCCTTAGTGCTGTTAACTAAGATTCTCTTCTTTGCGGATTTAATGTTAGCCAATTCGTACACCTCCGATTCCTTAAAAATATAATATTAAATTACATTCACAGGAACAGACACGGGCGCTCCTATGAAACATGCTTATATATATTATTATACGTGCACAGGAATGTCAAGATTGTTTTGCAATTCCAAAAAAATATGCAAAAATACCAGATGCTGTGTGGGAAAGGGGAAATGATACATATTTATGGGAAAAAGGGAAATAATGAAAGGGAAAACACCGGTAAAGCTGCAGATAGCAGCGGAAAAGTCTTTGCAATCTTACAGAAAAAGAGGATGAGAGTATGGCTGGAAGGAGCAGAATCAGAACAGACCTGGCGCTGGAAGCAACGGAACGCTTTCAGGCGGAAAACGTAGAAGTACGTGGAGTAGAGATCAGGGAAAGATACGATGAGGAAAAGGATGTTCGGACTACCGTAGTGCGGATCACAACGGAAAACGGAGCCAGGACATGGGAAAACCACAGGGAACCTATATTACCATTGAGGCACCGGATCTTTCCGTTCCGGATGAGGATTATCATAGGGAGATCTCGGAAGAAGTGGCACATCATTTAAGGGAGCTGATCGATCTCGGACGGCAGCAGTCGATCCTGGTGGTAGGGCTTGGAAATCAGGAGATCACTGCGGATTCCCTTGGCCCCCGTGCAGTTTCCAATCTTCATATGACAAGGCATGTGATCCGGGAATATGGGCTGAAGAGCAATGAACATATGAAAATGCATCAGATCAGCGGGATCGTTCCGGGTGTGATGGCACAGACCGGAATGGAACTCTGGAAATTGTTCGGGGTGTTGTTTCTGAGACAAAGCCGGATTTGGTGATCGCCGTAGATGCGCTGGCGGCCAGAAGTACGACAAGACTTAACCGGACGATCCAGATCACGGATACCGGGATCAGTCCGGGCTCCGGCGTGGGGAATCACAGGGAAGGCCTGAATGAAGAAAATCTTTCGGTCCGTGTGATCGGGATCGGTGTTCCGACTGTGGTGGATGCGGCTACTATTGTCCATGATTCCATGGCAGAGCTTCTGGAGGCGCTGGAGGAAGATGAGCAGAAGGAGTTTCTGGAAGAATGATCTCACCGAAGCTTTACACCATGTTTGTAACACCAAAGGATGTGGATGAAACGGTACGATATTTAAGCTTTACCATTTCCGAGGGACTGAATCTGGCTTTTTCCGATAGTCTAATCGAAGAGGACAGGTCATAAAATACCATAAGAGGTGATCGTTGGTGACGAATATCCAGAGGGCTTTCTGCGTGGTTTTGAGCCTGATCTTCCTGGGTGTGGTGGCTGTCCTTCCGGGAGATTTTTTCAGGCATGGTGAGATCTACAGACAGCTGCCGCTGTATTGCTTTCTGGAAAAGAAAGCTCTGCAGAAGGAAAATGGCAGAGACCGGGAAACAGAGATGCTTTTGCAGAAAAAAAACGCAGAGCATCTGGGTGAAGAAGTGGAAGCAGAGAACCGAAAAGAGCAGGAGACGCTGCTGATGGCTGAGGCGGAAGAAGTGGAGAAGAAAGAAGCCCTTCAGAAGAAAGAAGAGCTTCAAAAGAAAAAAGAAATCCAAAAGAAAGAAGCGGAAGAGGCAGAGAAAAAATCTCCTGACGGCAAAAAAAATGAAAAGGAGACTGTTAAGGGAAATACAGAACAGGAAGTTGCAGAGCCAGAAATTACAGAGCCGGGAGGTTCAGAACAGGAAGCTACGGAGCCGGGGAACACAGAACCGGAGCCTTCAGCGTCAGAGGAGAACCAATCCGGTGAAAATACTGCGAAGGAACAGGAGACTGTGGCACTGCCACATCCGCAGATTGACTTGTCTCAGGCGAAACTGGCAGATTTTGACTATGTGATGAACCAGTTTTTTATATTGGATTCCAATACGGAAACGAATGCGCAGCAGATCAGTGCGCCCCGTTTTCTGAAGGAGGATCTGTCCGTTAAAAAGGATTCATCGGTACCCCAGATTCTGATCTATCATACCCATTCCCAGGAGGCTTTTGCAGATTCAAGAGAAGGACAGACTGAGGACACCATCGTAGGAGTGGAGATCATCTTACTGAACTTCTGGAAAAAACATATGGATACCAGGTCATTCATATAACAGATGCCTTTGATATGATGGGAGGAACACTGGACAGGAGCAAGGCTTATGATTATGCCAGGGCATCCATAGAAAAAGTGCTGAAAGAAAATCCCACCATTGAAGTTGTGATCGATCTTCACAGAGATGGTGTGCCGGATGAGCGTCATCTGGTAACGCAGGTGAATGGAAAACCTACTGCTCAGCTGCTTTTTTATAATGGATTAAGCTATACAGTCAGTCAGGGGGCAGTGAGTTATCTGCCCAATCCTTACATAGAAGAGAATCTGGCATTTTCCTTTCAGCTGGAATATCAGGCGGCACAGTATTACCCCGATCTTTACCGGGGGATCTATCTGGCAGGTCTTCGCTATAATCTGCATCTTAAGCCACGGGCCCTGCTTCTGGAGGCCGGAGCACAGACAAATACCGTGGAGGAAGTCCGAAATGCCATGGAACCATTTGCAGATATCTTAAACAGAGTTCTGAAAGGCAGTGACAAAGAAGGCTGAAATATGATATGATAAAGAACAGTATGGAAAAATATGCGTTCTGAACGCTTTATACGAGAGAAATTTAAGGAGGACTTCCTGAATGATAGACCAGAGTAAAATTCGGAATTTTTGTATCATTGCACATATCGACCATGGCAAGTCAACACTTGCGGACCGTATCATCGAGATGACGGGACTTCTTACCGAGAGGGAAATGCAGGCCCAGGTTCTGGATAACATGGACCTTGAGAGAGAACGAGGAATCACCATCAAATCCCAGGCGGTTCGTATTGTATACAAAGCCAAGGACGGAAATGAGTATATTTTTAACCTGATCGATACCCCGGGACATGTGGACTTTAACTATGAAGTTTCCCGAAGCCTTGCTGCCTGTGACGGAGCGATCCTTGTTGTGGATGCAGCACAGGGAATCGAAGCTCAGACACTTGCCAATGTATATATGGCACTGGACCATGATCTGGATGTGGTTCCGGTGATCAACAAGATCGACCTTCCAAGTGCGGATCCGGAGCGTGTTATCAATGAGATCGAGGATGTGATCGGAATTGAAGCGCAGGATGCACCGCAGATCTCCGCAAAAACAGGACTGAATGTAGACCAGGTCCTGGAGCAGATCGTCAATAAGGTCCCGGCGCGGCGGGGGATGTGGATGCACCTCTGAAGGCTCTGATCTTCGACTCTGTTTATGACCCTTATAAGGGCGTTATCGTATTTTGCAGAGTGAAGGACGGACGTGTGAAAAAGGGCACGAGGATCCATATGATGGCGACCGGATTCACCACGGAGGTTGTGGAGGTTGGATATTTTGGAGCGGGTCAGTTTATCCCGTGTGACGAGCTGACAGCAGGTATGGTCGGATATATCACAGCCAGCATCAAGAATGTCCGTGATACCCGCGTGGGTGATACGGTAACGGATGCGGACAACCCCTGTGCAGAGGCACTTCCGGGATATAAGAAGGTAAACCCTATGGTTTATTGTGGCCTTTATCCGGCAGATGGTGCCAAGTACGGCGATCTCCGTGACGCGCTGGAGAAGCTTCAGCTCAACGATGCTTCCCTTTATTATGAACCGGAGACATCGGTCGCCCTTGGATTTGGTTTCCGCTGCGGCTTCCTGGGACTTCTTCATCTGGAGATCATCCAGGAGCGTCTGGAGAGAGAGTATAACCTGGATCTTGTAACTACAGCACCGAGTGTTATCTATAAGGTCTATAAAACCAATGGTGAGATCATCGAGCTGACCAATCCCACCAATCTTCCGGATCCTTCAGAGATCGAATACATGGAAGAGCCTATGGTGAAGGCGGAGATCATGGTAACCACAGAGTTCATTGGTGCGATCATGGATCTCTGCCAGGAGAGACGTGGTCAGTATGAAGGCATGGAATATATGGAAGAAACCCGTGCACTCCTGAAATACAGACTGCCGCTGAACGAGATCATTTATGATTTCTTTGATGCACTGAAATCACGTTCCAGAGGTTATGCATCCCTGGATTACGAACTGGACGGATATGAGAGAAGTGAGCTTGTGAAGTTGATATCCTTGTGAATAAAGAAGAAGTGGATGCTCTTTCCTTTATCGTGCATGCAGATACTGCTTACGAGCGCGGAAGAAAGATGTGTGAGAAGCTGAAAGACGAGATCCCGAGACAGCTCTTTGAGATTCCAATCCAGGCAGCTATCGGAAGCAAGGTTATTGCCAGAGAGACGGTAAGAGCCATGCGTAAAGACGTACTTGCCAAGTGTTACGGTGGAGATATCTCCCGTAAGAAGAAGCTTCTGGAAAAACAGAAGGAAGGTAAGAAACGTATGCGTCAGGTAGGTAACGTGGAGATCCCGCAGAAGGCATTTATGAGTGTCCTGAAGCTGGATGATAAATAGGAGATGACTTTTTGAAAAAAAATATAAAAAAACTGTTTCTGGCAGCAGGACTTCTGGCTATGACAGGAGCTCTGCTTACCGGATGTGGTTCAAAGAAGAAAAATGCAGAAGAGGAAAGTGTGATCAAAATCAGTACAGCGCCGGAACCGACTGCCACTCCTGATCCGAAAACTGTAGATCCGGATGCAGTGACGAGCAATGGAAATCTGACAATGGTCAATGAGTACCTGGCAGAAAACGGCAGCGAGGCATTGGGGATCGATGGCGTGACACCGACACCGGCTGCTTCAGACGGAAGTACGGATAATGCGGATAGTGCCGGTGAAGATACAAGCTCCGATGAGGATAATGATACATCAGGTAGTGGTGGAGAGGAAGGAGCCATGGATGGAGAATGAGGCGAAAAAACCGCTGGAGCTCTATATCCATATTCCGTTTTGTGTAAAAAAATGCGATTACTGTGATTTCCTTTCCGGACCTGCCGGAAAAGAGAGGCAGCGTGAATATTTCCAGGCTCTGGAAAGGGAGATTGCCGCTGTTCCGGATTTTTCGGACAGGGAGATCACCACAGTTTTTATCGGCGGAGGAACACCTTCCGTGCCGGATCCGTCTCTTGTTGGAGAGATGCTGGATCAGATCAGAAATAAGTTTTTTTGTGGCCCCGGATGCTGAGATCACCATCGAAGCAAATCCGGGGACTTTATATAAAGAAAAACTTCAGATATATCTGGAACACGGGATCAACCGACTGAGTCTGGGGCTTCAGTCCCCGCAGAATCGGGAATTAAAGATCCTTGGAAGGATCCATACGTGGGAAGAGTTTCAGGAGAGCTTTTTTATGGCAAGGGATGCAGGCTTTTCCAACATCAATATCGATCTGATGAGTGCCATTCCGGAACAGACCTATGCAGACTGGGAAAAAAAATCTCCGCACGGTGGCAGGGCTTTCGCCGGAACATATTTCCGCCTACAGTCTGATCATTGAGGAAGGCACTCCTTTCGGGGAGAGAAAGCTGAAATTGCCGGATGAGGATACGGAGTACCGTATGTATGAGAATACGGCAGGGATCCTGGAGGAATATGGGTTTCATCAGTACGAGATCTCCAATTATGCGAAAGGCGGGCGGGAATGCCGCCGATAATAAGGGATACTGGCAGAGGATCGATTATCTGGGACTGGGGACTTGGGGCGTC